>Ga0222428_100047_pt1 | contig 285955 bp, 251 predicted proteins | sample 2B5Ametagenome_FD_182471 | JGI IMG/M metagenome (GOLD analysis project Ga0222428, IMG submission 182471) | Enriched microbial communities from leaf-cutter ant dump, University of Wisconsin, Madison, United States - 2B5A (version 2) | ecosystem: Environmental > Terrestrial > Nest > Insects nest...
AAAACAAACAAAATAAATGATTAACCGTAACTTCAATTCTTACTAAAGTTCTTGCTCTTACTAACAAAACCATTCAGGTGGGTCAACATGCCCGGAATAGTGGGTCAACATGCCCGGAATATCTAGCAAAGGGTCTTTCAAAAGCTGGTTTCGTTTATAGAGACCTATATGAAAATTGGAGGCGAGCTTTGATGCATCTCCAAAAACCCAAAACAAACAATATCCACCCTTGCCTATCAGGCTGCAGCCAAAACGCATACCTTAAAAACAAAAAAAGACCGGAAAAATTTCCGGCCTTTTCATTTCAGGTGCCCAGGACTGGATTCGAACCAGCACATCCTTGCGGACGCTGCGACCTGAACACAGTGCGTCTACCAATTTCGCCACCTGGGCATCTCTGTTTTCAGGAACGCAAAAGTAGGGATTTTCTTCTTAATAAAACAAGTGTAGCCAATAATTTTTTATTTCCTATCTTGGAAGACCTACATTCCAACGATATAATGTAAGTCCCTGTCTTTGATAACACGATAAACCCGAGGCCTTCCGCATATTTATATCCATTTATGTCAAATAACAGCTACATTATTCCACTTCTTGTATTTCTGTCTTTAACCATAAGCAAGGCTTACGCAACCGGCGAGCTACTGGAATTTATCAAAAATAAAAACCAGTTTCCGGCCGAGGCGGGTTATAAGGCTAATCTGCCGGGCGGTGCGGTTTTCCTCACCAAATCTGGATTCAGATTTAATTATTACAACCAAAGCGATTTGCACCGCATCCACGATCTCAAGCATGAGAACAGGGATGTAACGAATGAACCGGTGAATTTTCACGCTTATGAACTCAACTTCGAAAATGCCAATTCTACCGCTACTTTTTCTGAAGAGCAGGGCCTGCCCTACCACCACAACTACTTTATAGGTAATGACCCCAGCCAATGGGCCTCCGAGGTTCCGCTTTATAAAAAAATACGCTGGAACCAGATTTATAAAGGTGTTGACGCAGTAGTTTACAGCACCGGCACTTCATTGAAATACGACTTTATAGTAGCACCGGGTGCAGATCCGGATCAAATAGTATTGGCATACAAGGGCGCGGAACCAGTAGCCGGCAAAGACGGCAGTATAATTGTACGTACTTCGGTAAACGAAATTATAGAGCAGGCTCCTTACGTATACCAGATTATAAACGGACAAACGATTCCGGTTGCCTGCCGCTACAACCATCTGGGCAATGGACGTATCCGGTTTGATTTTCCCGAAGGATACGATAAACAATCAAGCCTGGTTATAGACCCGGTGCTGGTGTTCAGTACCTTCAGTGGCAGTACCTCCACGGTATTTGGTTTTAGTGCAACCTATGATCTCGCAGGGAATTTATACGCCGGCGGAGAATCATTTGCCGCAGGCTGGCCCACTACTTTAGGCGCCTTCCAGGTGAACTATGGTGGTGCCGTAGATGCGGGCATAAATAAGTACAGCAGTGATGGCACAACACTGATATACTCTACCTATTATGGAGGTTCTGGCAGCGACCTTCCCAATAATATGATGGTAAATGCCAACAACGAGCTATTTGTATGCGGCAGCACCAACTCGCTCAACCTGCCCACAACGCCCGGCTGCTTCGACAACAGTTTTAACGGCAACTGGGATATATATGTAGCGCGGTTCAGCAATACTGGCTCGGCCTTGCTGGCTGCTACCTATCTCGGTGGCAGCTTGAACGACGGTTACAACAATGCAACCCTGAGTTCCAACTATGGTGATTCGTACCGGGGCGAAGTGCTTACTGCAGATAATGGGAGCGTGTACGTAGCCAGCAGTTCCAATTCTACTAATTTCCCCGTTACTACCGGTGCAGCGCAGTCTATGCTGGCAGGAGAACAGGATGCTGTAATATGCAAACTCAATACCGATCTTTCGGTATTAGAATACAGCACCTTTTTGGGAGGAACAAACAATGACGCTGCATTTTCCCTGGTGCTAACCAGTAATAATTCGATTGCGGTATGTGGTGGCACGAATAGTGCTAACTTCCCAACTACTCCCGGCGTATTGCATCCTAACCATCAGGGCAACAAAGATGGCTTTGCCTCCATTATTGATTCGCTGGGGAATCTGATACATTCTACCTATCTGGGTACTGCCGTACTTGACCATGCTTACAAAATACAAAGAGATAATCTCGACAATATTTTTGTAATGGGACAGACGGCAGGCACAAGCGGCTATCCCATAAGTCCGGGGGTGTACAGCACAGCCAACGGCAATATTTTTATTGACAAATTAAGTCCGACACTTTCCGCCTCCCTGCTTTCCACCCGGCTGGGAAATCCGAACGGCGCGGCCCTAAGTTTCGTGCCCACCGCATTTTTGTACGACGATTGTGGCCATACTTATCTGAGCGGATTTTCGGCAGCCAGCAATTCGCCGCTGACACCGGGCGCATATCAAACCAGTCCGGGAAGCTTTTGGTTAGGCGCGCTGTCGCCCGGATTTACAACATTGATGTACGCTACATTTTTTGGTCCTACCGGAACCCATGTCGATGGCGGCACCAGCCGTTTTGATCCGGCCGGCATCATATACCATTCGGCCTGTACTGCCAACCCCAACTTCCCTTCTACACCAACCGCCTATGCACCTGTGAAACTGAGTCCCGGATTTGATATTTCCAGTTATAAGTTTAACATGGAAGTGGGTGCATTGTCCGCCGCCTTCAGCCTGGCCAATAATGCCAACGACACAGGTTGCGCCGACTATACAGTAAGCTTTATCAATGGAAGCTCCGGCGCCACCGACTATTATTGGAACTTTGGCGATGGCAGCTCCAGCACTGCATTTGAGCCCAGTCATACCTTTGGCGAAGGCTTGCATACAATTACACTGATATCAACACGCGCCACAGGATGCAACCTGGCCGATACAGCCGAAATGCAACTGTATGTAGAAGCGCTGGAAAAACCCCTATTACAACTGTCAGATACTTTCCTTTGCGACCCCGTACCGGTGACACTGCGCGCCGATGTGAGTAACATCAACAGTTTCATGGGATTCCAATGGGAGCCATCCAATGCCATTTTATCGGGCGCAGGCACAGACGAGGTTGTGGTTGATCCCGGCGTTGCCAGTAACATAACAGTGTACATCAGTAATGCTGCCATAGGCGCCTGTGTGGACACGGCCATGGGTACGGTTCATATCAATCTCTTTGACTATTCGGTAATGTCTGCCCATCCTGCCGACACTTCAATTTGCCCCGGCGATACCATTACCCTGCAGGCAACAGGCGGCACCGTCTATACCTGGGCTCCGGCCGAAACACTTGAGGAACCTAATAAGGCAAAGACCCGCGCATGGCCCGGCGAGGCCAAAGAATATACAGTACGCATCCAGAATGATTCGGGTTGTGTTACTGAACGGGAAGTACACATTGCTATCAAACCGATGCCCCTGGTAGATGCGGGCAAAGACAAAATAATACGATACGGCACTTCGGTAATCCTCGAAGGATTTGCACCGGGTGACTTTTACTGGGGCCCCGCGGGTGCGGTAGCTCAGCCCAATATTCTGCGTCCCGAAGTAGCTCCACTAACTACTACCACGTATTATCTGCATACGCACACCGGAGAAGGTTGTGTAAATATGGATTCGGTCACCGTATATGTGACGGAGGCTATGCTTCCCAACGCCTTCAGCCCTAACGGAGATGGCCTGAACGATGTTTTCAGACCCGTAATCATGAACCAGTGGGTAGAATTGGGCGATTTCAGTATATACAACAGGTACGGGCAGAGGGTATACTATTCCCGCGACATACAGGAGGGATGGGATGGAACATACAATGGACAGCCGGCTGAACTGGCAACCTATTTTTACATTATTACATTTAAAATAGGAGACAAATCCTATACCCACAAAGGCGATGTAACCTTAACCCGATAATTGAGACAAATCGAAAAGGGGCGCTTATCTTTGTAGCATGCGTTTTAGTGAAGTAACCGGACAAAGTCTGGCGAAGAAAGGACTTATATCATTGTGGCATTCGGAGAAAATGCCGCATGCCCTTATGATCAGTGGTAAAGAAGGAACCGGTGGATTAGCCCTGGCACTGGCGCTCAGTCAGTTTATTTTCTGCGAACAAAAACTGGCAGATGATTCCTGCGGCAGTTGCAGTAGTTGCCTCAAGGTGCAGAAACTGGCGCATCCCGACTTACACTTAAGTTTTCCCTCCATTTCACCCAAGCCCGGAACAAAGGCCTCGAGCCAATATTTCCTGTCTGAATTCAGAGAATTTATAGCCCAATCTCCATACGGTACAACCTACGAATGGTTGCAATTTATAAACGCTGAAAATAAACAGGGGAATATTACCGCTGAGGAATGCCGTGAAATAATAGATACCCTAAACCTTACTGCCTTCGAAGGCGGGTACAAGGTACAATTGGTCTGGCGGCCCGAGTATCTGGGGAAGGAAGGCAATATATTACTGAAATTGATCGAAGAGCCGCCGAAGCAAACGGTAATCATCATGGTTGCCGAGGAGCCCGAGCAGGTGCTGAATACCATCAGGTCGCGAACCCAGCATATACACCTCACGCCGCTGAGCACAGAGGAGATAAGCACTGCGCTTATTGCACGAGCCCGGACAGATGAGCGTAAAGCCGCACAAATAGCGCAAATGGCCGAAGGAAGTTATTCCCAGGCATTGCAACTGCTGCAGTACACCGGAAGTGACTTACTGGTACCGCTACGTGAATGGTTTAATGGGATTTTTACCCAAAATGGAAATTTCATTTTCAAGTGGGTAGAAGATATGGGCAAAAGCGGTCGGGAACAACAGAAGAATTTTCTTATTTTCAGCCAGCATATATTGAACCAGGCATTACGCATGACGTTGGTACCCGGCTATGACCCGGCCTTACCCGCAGACGAAAAAACCTTTGCAGGCAAGCTCGCCCAAAGAAACCTGGCTGCGGAAACTTATGCCCGGATAGATAAGGCTATTGCGGAAACAGTATATCATATCGAACGGAATGCACATTCCAAAACGCAATTATTATATCTGTCGATTCGGATGCAGCACCTGGTGCAGGGACAGGAATACTCAGTTTTCCCTACATAATTGAAGGGTAGCGGAATCTACCATTTTACCTGTTTGAGATCCCTGAAGAATTTTTTCTCTTTTTCGCCGATGTCGAGCAGTTGCCTGCTCAGCTCGTTATAAGACACAAGATCGGTATTACGGGCTTTGCATATACGGGCGGCACTGTAGGCAAAATTGCGCCATTGGTCACCAATAGCAGTATAGCGCTCCGATAGTTTACCCAATTGCTGATGATTGGTATAAAGGGATGCCTCCTGTAGGAATGCTGCATACAGGAACCGGAACCCGCCTCCTCCTGTTCCAATTTCTTCCTGCATCCTGATAATATTACCGAGGTACAGGCTGCATTGTCTCGGTGTAAACTTGTGAGGATATTGCTCTATTCTCCGGGCTAAGAGGCTTATGGCATTCACGCCAAACCAGGGTACCGGCGGCGATGACATAAAAAAGCAGGTTTGGCGGATACCATCTTTTATAGCTTTGGTAAAATCTACCTGCTCAGGAACCTGCCGGACAAGGTACATCTTACCTTTTGGTTCGGGAAAGCCTTTTGCAAAACGGGCATCCGCGAGTGCATCATAACCTATAACAGAAGGTTCGGAAAGAACAGGATCGCTAACGAGATATTGTTCGCCCTGCTTACCGTACACGACCAAGTTGTGGGCGTTGAAATGAAAGCGGAATGCGTCAGGCAAATAATCGAGGTAATACACTCCGGCGATCATACCAACCGGAATGTTTTGCGCTAGTGCCTGGTCCAGGGCTTTCATGGCCTGTTCGGGCTTGCTAAACTTCCTGGTTTCTATCTTGATGCCCAGTCGCTGCGTTACCCGTTTAAAGATATAACCAGGCCAGATTCTGAAAGTAGTGCCTGGTATCCCGTTCACCTTAACAAATGGCAGATGGCCGAAAAAGATACCTGCTCCTATTCCGAAAGCCATGGGTTCGGAAATAGAGATGCCATTATGCTGCAGCAAATTGGCGGTGACGCCGCTTTCGCAGTGGGCGTGCTGCCGGTGTTGAAAGGGATGCATGGAAAAGGAATTTAAATCTGTAGTCCGGCCTGGCGTAGGGCGAACTTTGTTGTTTACTTGCCGAAATTTATAAGTTCTTCTATTGAAATGCGAAATACCTTGCTATACTTTTCCAGGATAGGCTGCGGGAGTTTTGCAAAAACAGCGGGCTTGAAATGTCGTTTGATTTGCCATTGCCATTTGCCCATGTGACGGGCCAGAACAGGAAGTTCCATAAGACATTTTTGCATAAAGTATGGAATGGGACTTAACCTGCCCGCGCGCACATCGCGCTCTACCGCAGCCAGGTCTTCGATAGCGGCCTCCCAGGCTTGTCTGGTCGCCAGATTCTCTACCTCCCAGCCCTCCGAATTAACACTGGCGTAAGATCCGTCATCCCTGGTGGCATACATGAGTTTGCGCACTTCACTTTTACCTTTAAAGTCTTCTCTGTCCTGCGGAACCTCGTTGATTTTCATGTTGGGGATACTGTTCTGAAACGCGGCAAAAATACATTTTATTTCCTTCTTTGTTTCCGCACCGGCCTGAGTGGAGTACGGGTAAAAAAAAGCGCCCCGGTTCAGGACGCTTTCAATAGTATTTTTAAAGTAAATTATTTATTCATAATTTTTTTGGCTTCTATACTCAAAGTGGCATGGGGCACTGCACGCAGACGGGCTTTATCAATAAGCTTTCCGGTAACCCTGCAAATTCCGTATGTTTTGTTTTCAATACGGATCATAGCCTTTTCAAGGTGATTGATAAACTGTATCTGACGACCCGCGAGTTGCGAAAGTTGTTCGCGTTCCATAGCGCCACTACCATCTTCCATATGATTGAAGCGGTTGTCGGTATCGTCGGTACCAGCTTCGTCTTTACGGGTAATAAGTCCCTGCAGGTAGGCCAATTCTTTACGGGCGTTATCCAATCTTTTGGTGATCAGTTCTTTAAATTCGTTCAGCTCTTCATCACTATAGCGATAAACAGGTCCGGCATTCTGTTCCGGCTCGTCCAATAGGGACCTTACAGATGGATTATATTCTTTCATAGTTATTCCTGGTTCTTCCTCAGTTACTTTTTTTTCTATTTTTCGATGAGCAATGACTACACCTGGTTTGGGGGTAGTTTTACGTGGTAATGGACGAACAGCGTCTACAATCTCTGAGCGGGCTGAGGGAACAGCGGTAACCACCGGCTGTTTGTTTGCCGGCTTTTTCGCAGGAGTTGAACTTTGCTTTGTCTTCGTTTCTTTCGCAGCGGTTTTAGCCGGCGCAGAAACAGTATTCTTTTCAGCTACTTTTTCGGATTTTGCGGCAACGGCTGCTTTTTTTGCCGGAGCTTTGGTTTCTACTTTTGTAGTAGCTGCTTTTTTCGCTGCTGCAGTAGCAGATGTACTTTTCTTATTGGTTTCTGCCACTGTTGCTTTTTTAGGTGCTGGCTTTTTGGTTTCTGCTGTTTTCGTTGCAGGTTTTACGGGCGCAGCTGCTTTCGCAGTTACTGCTTTCTTGGCCGGAGCAACGGTTTTGCTTTTTGCCGGAGCAATCGTTTTACTCTTAGCCGGAGCTGTTACTTTTTTCGCCGGAGCTGCAACTGCTTTTTTTGCGGCCGGTTTGGCCGCTGCTTTCTTAGTGGGAGCTGGTGTCGCTTTTTTCGTAGCCACAGTCTTCTTGACAGGCGCTGCCTTTTTTGCCGGCGCGGCCTTTTTGGCAATTTTGGAAGCTGTTGTTTTTTTTGTGGCCATGATTAGGAATTTTTAGTAATTAATACTTTTAGTGTTACGTCATTTACCTCAATTACAATACCATCACCATTCACAGCCGGAACTAAATCAATAGAATCGGCGAGAATTTCCGCACGAATATAATCATTAAAGTTTACGATAGCAGGTTTCAGTGACGCAAATTCTTCAATACGTACTACAATCCTATCTGTAAGTTCGAGGCCACTGTCTTTCCTCAGCTTCTGAATTCTGTTCACCAGCTCACGGGCATTGCCTTCGTCCTGTAATTCAGGTGTCAGCGTTATATCCAACGCAATAGTCAGGTTGTCTTTATTAGCCACTGCCCATCCCGGAATATCTTCAGCTATAATTTCCACCTCATCGATATGGACGGTGACCGGACTTCCCTCGACCTGCAGCTCAATGGACTTCTGCTGCTCCAATACACTAATCTGGTGCTGGTCCATGGCGGAAATACAGGCCGCTGTTGCCTTCATCTTTCCGCCTAGTCTTTTACCCAGGAGTTTAAAGTCAGGCTTAATTTTCTTTTTAATAAAGCCTTCGGTTTCTACGAGATATTCAATTGATTTCACGTTTACTTCCGAAAGTATGATATCGGCAACTTTCTCTATCTGCCCACGAAGTCTTTCATCCAGAACCGGAATCAAAATTTTCTGTAAAGGCTGCCGTACTTTTATATTTACTTTTTTCCTCACCGACAATACCAGGGAGGAAATATCCTGCGCAAGCTGCATCCGCTCTTCCAGATCCTTATCTATTACCGACACCTTAGCGACCGGGAAGTCGGCATGATGAACAGATTCTATTGCCGTATCACCGGCTACCTGGTTGAGGTTATTAAACAGCCAGTCGGCAAAGAAAGGTGCAATAGGCGCTATAAGTTTAGCCAGCACTTCCAGGCATTCGTATAATGTCTGATAAGCGCATATTTTATCAAATTCATATTCACCTTTCCAGAATCGGCGGCGGCACAAACGTACGTACCAGTTACTGAGGTGTTCATCGAGGAAGGCTTCGATAGCACGACCCGCCTGTGTAGGTTCATAATCGTCCATTGCCCTGGTAACGGTATCTATAAGCGAATGCAATGATGATAAAATCCAGCGGTCTATTTCGGGCCTTTCAGCAGGGTCGATATAGGCTTCCTTATGTGCAAAGCCGTCCACATTGGCATATAAAGCGAAGAACTGGTACGTGTTGAATAATGTTCCAAAAAACTTACGCTGTACTTCTTTAATTCCGTCTACATCGAACCGGAGACTATCCCAGGGCGATGCATTGGTAATCAAATACCAACGGGTAGCATCGGCGCTATACTGTTCAATGGTCTGGAACGGATCTACCACATTGCCCAGACGCTTACTCATTTTGTTGCCGTTACGATCAAGTACCAGTCCGTTGGAAACTACAGCTTTGTACGCCAGGCCGGGATATTGCTGATCGGTGGCGGGAATGCCCTCTGTCAACAATGCCTCCTGTACCGACTCCTTCAGCATTGAGCCCAAAGCGTGTAACGTATAAAACCATCCGCGCGTTTGATCCACGCCTTCGGCAATGAAATCGGCCGGATAATTTTGTGAGAATATCTCTTTATTTTCAAAAGGAAAATGCCATTGTGCAAAAGGCATGGCACCACTATCAAACCACACATCAATCAGGTCAGGCTCACGGTTCATTTCCTTACCTGAGTCTGAAACAAGTTTAATATTATCTACAAACGGCTTATGCAGATCTGAAGTAAGTTTGTCAACGTCGCTGTCGGAAGGCATAATACCTGCATCAATTGCTTTTTGCAACTCTTCACGTAGTTCAGCAATAGAACCAATGCACTTCATTTCCGAACCATCTTCACTTACCCAAACAGGCAGCGGTGTACCCCAAAAACGGCTCCGGCTCAGGTTCCAGTCCACCATGTTTTCAAGCCAGTTGCCAAAGCGGCCTTCGCCGGTCGCGCGTGGTTTCCAGTTGATGGTCTTGTTTAAAGCCACCATACGATCTTTTAAAGCCGTGGTACGTATAAACCAGGCATCTAAAGGATAGTACAGAATAGGCTTATCCGTACGCCAGCAATGCGGGTAGCTGTGCTCATATTTTTCAACGCGGAATGCGCGTCCCTCCAATTTCAGTTTTACAGCAAAATCGACATCAACATCCACATAGGCCGGATCATCCTTGTAATTTTTGACATAGCGACCTGCAAATTCGCCGCTACCATCAATAAACTTACCCTGCTTATCCACCAGGGTGAAGATGCCTATATTATTTTTGGTACCAACTTTATAGTCATCGGCACCGAAAGCAGGTGCTGTATGCACTATACCTGTTCCGTCCTCTGTAGTTACAAAGTCGCCCGTTATAACGCGGAAGGGATCGCCACCACTCAGCTCTGGACGATTGCTTTCAAAAGGAAGCAATTGTTCGTAGCGTAAACCCTCCAACTCTTTCCCCTTATATGTACGCAGGATTTTAAAGGGAAGCTGTTTCTTTTTGATTAAATGATCAAATGCGGCTTTGAAATCGGGATTGGCTGCAATAAGATTTTCATCCGAACCCTGTTCCAGCCACTGATTCAGTGCTTCGTTAAAGCTATCATTGTCTTCGATAGCTTCGGGCGTAGCAGGAAAATATTTATGCAGCAAAGCCTCAGCCAGTATTACAACGCAGGGCTTGCCTGTATATGGATTAAATGTTTTTACAAGTGAATAGGTAATATCGGGCCCAACAGTGAGGCCGGCATTCGAAGGCAATGTCCAGGGTGTGGTAGTCCATGCCATGAAAAAAACTTCATCAGTACCGTCAACCTGAACCACTTCATTGGGTACCATTTTGAACATCACCACCGCGGTAGTGTCCTTTACTTCTTTGTAAGTTCCGGGCTGGTTAAGTTCATGTGAACTAAGGCCGGTTCCGGCTGCCGGTGAGTAAGGCTGGATGCTGACACTCTTGTACAGCAGGTCCTTCTTATACAGTTCCTTCAAAGCCCACCACAATGATTCAATGTAGTTATTTTCGAAGGTGATATAGGGCTGATCCAGATCCACCCAATAACCCATTTTTTGTGTAAGCTCGTCCCAGCGGTCCTTATATTTCATAACCTCCCGGCGACAGGCAGCATTATACTCCTCTACGGAGATGGTTTTACCTATATCTTCTTTGGTGATACCCAATAACTTCTCAACACCGAGCTCGACCGGCAAGCCGTGCGTATCCCACCCGGCTTTCCGTTTTACCTGGAAGCCCTGCATGGTTTTATACCTGCACACGAGATCCTTAAGGGTACGGGAAATTACATGGTGAATGCCGGGCATACCATTGGCACTGGGCGGACCCTCATAAAATACAAAAGGGGATTTTCCGTCCCTTAGTGTAATGCTTTTTTGAAAAAAACGTCCTTGTTTCCATCTTTCAAGCCATTCCTGCTCAATTGCAGGCATATTCAGTTGCTTCGACTCGAGGTATTTTTCTGCCATGTATAATACTCCCTAAACTAAAAATTAGGCGCAAATGTAGGAAGAATTTCGTGATAAATAAAATACGAAACGATCGATATGTGAGCCTGTTCATCGTTTGGGAGCAGGTAAAACAGCGGAAGTTGGCAAAAGTTCAAATGCAAACGGCACAACCTGAGTTGCGCCGTTATACAGTCCGTTTTAAAACATATTTGCAGCAATAACGGTTCTATTGCAACAACGCGGACAACTGCTCCAGTGAGAGGCGCTGCTGCTCACCTGAAAGCATATTTTTCAGATTGATAATTCCCTCTTCCAATTCCGATGCCCCGACGATACCGACGTAGGGAATATTTCTTTTGTCGGCATACTTCATTTGTTTATCAAACTTGGTTTTATCGGGGAAAAATTCGGTTGCAATGCCCGAGCCCCGCAGTTGTTTTACGTACGACAATATCAGGGATTCTGCCGCAGGCTCGATATTTACAAACATAATCTTCGTGGTGGTACGCAAAGTATCGGGATAAAGGTTCAACTCTTCCATCACATCGTAAATCCGGTCTACGCCAAAAGAAATACCTACACCGGACAAGCCTTTCAGGCCAAATAAGCCGGTAAGGTCATCGTACCTGCCCCCGCCGCCAATACTTCCCATTTGTACTGCATCCGTAGTTACTTCTGCAATTACACCTGTGTAATAGTTCAGGCCACGTGCCAGGGTAAAATCTACAGCCACCGTACTGGTCCAGGCAGCATCTGACAATTGACTATGATAGGCTAATGTAGTACGTAATTCTGCTATTCCCTGCTGCGCCAGGCTGCTTTGCTCCAGCAGTTGCTCCATTTGCTGCAATGCCTGTTCCGGAGTACCTTTCACAGCCAGGTATTTACGGATAAAAGCAATCAGATCCTCAGAAAGGCCTCGTTGCTGCAGTTCCTGCTCTACGCCTCCCAACCCGATTTTGTCGAGTTTGTCGATTGCTACGGTAATATTTGTTAATTGTTCCGAAGCGTTGCAGATCTCGGCCAGGCCCGCCAGTATTTTGCGACTGTTGATCTTAACACAAATTCCGGGAACGCCGAGTTTGTGGAATGCCTCGCGGTATATGCTTAACAGCTCTGCTTCGTTCAGTAAGGCATTGGTACCTACCACATCGGCGTCACATTGCCAGAACTCACGGTATCTGCCACGCTGCGGCCGATCGGCACGCCATACAGGTTGCATCTGGTACCGACGGAACGGGAATGCCAGGTTGTTCTGGTTCATCACTACATAACGGGCAAATGGAATGGTAAGATCATAGCGCAGCGCGCGTTCGGTCAATCCCGGATCACTCTTTCCCTGCAGTACCCGTTCGAACGCTGCCCTGCCCTTCTCTATGTTTTTGGGATCAGACAGACCATTATTCAGTATCTTAAAAATCAGGCGGTCACCTTCTTCACCATATTTTCCAGTGAGCGTGGCCAGTTGTTCCATCGAAGGTGTTTCCAGTGGCTGATACCCATACAGCTCAAAAACAGACTTGATAGTATTAAGTATATACTGCCTGCGACGCACGTTTTCCGGAGAAAAATCACGGGTACCTTGTGGAATAGATGGCTTCATCAAAAACTAATATTTTATCAATTATTAACCTATATATGTATGTCTGTACTTCTGCACAATTGCCTTACAGGTTTTTTCAATCATCCTGTACACATCATCGTAGCCTTCTTCGGGGCCATACCAGGGGTCGGGTACCGAACGGTTCGATGCCGGATATAATTCATTTAGGAACAAACTAATTTTCAGGGGATCAAATCTGTCAGCAGACATAAATGCGATACGATCCAAAACATCGACAGACATGGCATAAATTTTGTCGTAATGATCCAGATCGGACAGGGAGAAATGCCTTGCCCTTTGTCCCGAGATATCGATTTGGTTCCTGCGGCAGACATTTTGAGAAAAAACATGAGGCGCTTCGCCAATATGATAATGTTCCGTTCCTGCTGAAGCAATCGTCCAGTTGAGGTTCTCGCGGCGAATCATAGATCGCAGTACGCCCTCTGCAATCGGAGACCGGCAAATATTACCAATACAAACAAAGAGAATGCGCACGTTTTTAAAATTTTAACACAAAAAATTCTGCATTTCCACAAACGGAAAGGCACCGATGATTGTCTCTATAAGCACCGCCGAAAAAGCGCTGCGAAATTACAGCAAATTGACATTTAATCATTTAAAAAGAAAATATTGCGCCAGTGGAGTTATATAAAAACTTTACCATAATTGGTGTTATTTTCCTAGTAACTCAGTTTTTATTTATACTTTTGCAGCACCTATGAACCCGCAGACAGATTCCCTATGGCCACACAAAGAATACGTCTAGCGCCAAGATGGATCATTTTTTTAATTGATCTATGTTGTTGCACTATAGCAATGTCGCTTGCGTTTCTGCTCAGAATGAATTTCAATCTGACAGAAATCAATAACTACCCACTATTGAAAATACTGAGCATCACGCTGGCCGTGAATGCTTGCCTATTGGTAGCTTTCAAGACATACGCGGGTATTGTACGGTACACATCGGTGGAAGATACCGGAAGAATTCTTTCGGTTAATACCATTGTCTGCCTTATTTTTCTCCTGATCGAGAACATCTACCCCAAGCCTGCCCAAAGTAGCGAAGCAGCCTTGTTTCCTGCCGCGGTGCTGCTAATATACTATCTCAGTATCAATTTTCTGCTCATCATCTACCGGCTTTTTGTAAAGCGAATTTTTCATTATTTGTTTTCTGTTCGCCGCAAGAATGTTAAAGCGGTTTTGTACAGCGCCGGATATGAGGGCTTATTGGCTAAGAAGATGATTTCCGACAACCAGCGCTCCGAAATAAGGATCGTGGCTTTTCTGGAAGATAATGAGCGCCTGATCGGAAAGATTATTGAAACCACCTCCGTGGTGCGAGCCAATAAAGCCAACCTGGAAAGATTGCAAAGAGAAGGTGTAGAACTTCTGATTATTGCAGATCCGTATATACGCAAACAGCGCCTCAATGATCTTGTAGATATTTGTCTTGAGTTAAATATCCGTATACAGCAGGTTCCTTCGAGCGAAAAGTGGATCAACAATACCCTGGAACCAGATCAGTTGAAGGATGTGAACATTGAGCAATTGCTCGAGCGTGATGTAATCAAAATCAAGAACGAGCAGGTAGGTAAGGAAATCAGAGGCAAGAAAATTCTGGTAACTGGTGCTGCAGGTTCCATTGGCAGTGAAATCGTAAGACAAATTCTGCAATACAATCCTGCTATTATTATTGCCTGCGATATGGCGGAAACGCCCTTACACGATTTGCGTATGGCGCTTCCTGAAGATGCCAAAGTAAAAATCTTTATCGGTGATATCTGTGATCATGTACGTATGGAGCAGATATTTGAAATTTACGCTCCTGATATAGTATACCATGCGGCAGCCTACAAACATGTGCCGCTGATGGAAGAACATCCTTCTGCTGCTATTGTCAATAATGTGCTGGGCACTAAAATTCTGGCCGAGCTTTCGGTAAGCTATGGCGTTGAAAAATTTGTAATGGTGTCGACCGACAAAGCGGTTAACCCCACCAACGTAATGGGCGCGTCCAAACGCATTTCTGAAATTTTCATCCAGTCCTATTACAAATATATCAGCCGTTCAGGCAATACCAATATCAAATCGAATAGTGGCGCGCTGGCCTCAAAAACCACCAAGTTTATAACTACCCGCTTCGGCAATGTACTAGGCTCCAACGGATCCGTTATTCCGCGTTTCAAAAAACAACTGGAAGAAGGTGGCCCCATAACCGTTACACATCCCGAAATCACCAGATATTTCATGACAATTCCCGAAGCTTGCCAGCTGGTACTGGAAGCAGGCACGATGGGTAAAGGTGGAGAGATATTCGTGTTTGATATGGGTAATCCGGTAAAAATCGTAGATCTGGCCCGCAAAATGATTCGACTCGCCGGCAAAGAACCCGACAGAGATATACATATTACTTACAGCGGCCTGCGTCCCGGAGAAAAATTGTATGAAGAGCTTTTGAACAATGCAGAAAATACCATGCCTACCTATCATGAAAAGATTCTGATTGCGCAGGTACGGGAATATGATTTTGCCTCTGTTTATACCCAAGTGGAAGACTTGATTGATCTGGCGCAAAAACATTTTCTCATGGAGACAGTAAGTAAAATGAAAGAAATTGTTCCCGAGTTTATCAGTAACAATTCCATTTACCAAAAACTCGACTCCAACGGCGGAAAAAACAGAAATATCTAAGCGGGTATTTTTACCCATATCTTAAAATACTCCCCACATCCGGGGAGTATTTTTTTATGCAACAATGCTGTATTTTCAAAGAAGTTTTCTTTAGAAAAGGTTGGACAGCCTATAGTAAGAGCTTGCAATAAAGTAACCCGGAACGCCTTTTTCCTGTTTTCCATAAAAACATAGATGGCTGCTGTTCGAAGGATAAAAAAAGCGACCGTCCTTGTCAGACAGTCGCTTCGTTACTTTTGAAAGAACCAGGGTAAGACCCTATGGCTAATTACTGGTTAAACGCCGGCAGGTGCATTCAATACGTCGTTCATGCTGCGCACTGCGTCAGCCGATTTATTGAACAGGGCTTGCTCTTCTTCATTCAATTTAAAGTCAACAATTTTCTCCCATCCATTACGTCCGATAATTACCGGAACACCGAGGCAAATATCTTTTTGTCCATATTCACCGTCCAGGTAAACGCAGGAAGGAATAAGTTTTTTCTGATCGCGAACAATAGCTTCTACTACTGCAGCTCCGGCAGCTCCGGGTGCATACCATGCAGAAGTGCCCAACAGCTTAGTGAGCGTAGCACCACCAACCATTGTGTCGGCCACAATTTGCTTCTGTTGTTCTTCGCTCAGGAAATGAGTTACAGGAACGCTGTTCCAGGTAGCATAGTTGATTAAAGGAATCATGGTAGTGTCACCGTGACCGCCGATTACCACTGCGTTAAGATCGGAAGGACTTGCACCCAGGTGTTGCGAAAGCTGATATTTGAAACGTGCGCTATCGAGTGCTCCGCCCATCCCGATGATACGGTTTTTGGGAAGACCGGTGCTCTTCAGTGCCAGATAGGTCATGGTATCCATTGGGTTAGAGATAACCACAATGATAGCGTTTGGAGAATGCTCAAGAATGTTTTTAGTAACTTCTTCTACGATGCGTGCGTTGGTTCCGATCAGCTCTTCGCGGGTCATACCCGGTTTGCGTGGAAGACCTGAAGTAATTACCACCACATCTGAATTTGCAGTTTTGCTATAGTCATTGGTAGAGCCGGAAATTTTGGTGTCGAAGCCGAGTAATGCAGCGGTTTGCATCATATCCTGAGCCTTACCTTCCGCAAAACCTTCTTTGATATCCAACAAAACCAGTTCTTCTGCAAGTTCTCTGCGGGCAATATTATCAGCGCAGGTTGCACCTACGGCGCCTGCACCTACAACGGTTACTTTCATTTTTTACAAAATTTTTTTTGTTGTGAGCAATTTTAAACCTCTGCAAAGGTAGCACCAAATGTGCAAAACAGGCTCCTTTTTTACAATACCGGAGCTTTTTTTTGTGCCAGATTAGTCCAGGGTATATTCATTCCGAAAGTTCCCCGCAAACGCGTCCACCAACGCTGTCGCTTAGCTATTGGCACAAAACCTGTTTCAATAGCCAGGGATGCATCGATATGCGGATTAGGCTGTTGACTCAGGCTAATTTTCTCCATTACAATTGGGATGTGGGTTATGTGCGTTCCGAAACGGCGCCGGGTAAAGGGGCGTAAAAAAGCAGATTGCACCGGATCGGTAGCCAGCGCAATGGACTTAAATCCCAGTTTACGCGCCAATTCATATGCATAAAACACGTTTTCTGTACTATGCTCCGCGTGGGTTTCATAAAAAATACCGGAGGCCGGTACGCCCAATTGCTGCGCATATAAGCCCATAATACGGGCTTCATAATAACCCGAATAGACTGCAGCTCCCGAATAAATAATATGACGCGCCATACCACTCTGGTACAGGAAATAACTCCAGAGTACCCTGGACTTCATTACCGGATCCCAGCCCTGCTCCTGAAAGGGCACGCCGGGCACCACTATGACATCAAAACTTTGCCCTTCCTTTATCAGACGCTTTAATATACGCTCCGGTTGCTTACTCAGAGCCTGGTACCCTTTATTCAAATACTCGATGAGTAATGTAATCATATTTCCTTAAAAGAGCCAGATCAGGAACCCTTACTTTCGTTTTATATGGCTATACGTTTGCCATGCCTGTTTTGTTTGGTTTGCGTACGGAAAAGGAAAATAAGTCCTAAGAGAAAGAAACCGGCCAAAGCGAAAATGGCATTCCGCATATTTCCGGTCATATGCTCAATAAATCCAAACGAGAACATACCAATAACTATGGCCATTTTTTCTGTCACATCATAAAAACTAAAGAAGGAGGCGGTATCCCGGGTCTCAGGCATCAGTTTGGAATAGGTTGATCTGCTAAGCGATTGTATGCCGCCCATCACAAGACCTACCAATACGGCCAATAAATAGAACTGTGTAGCTGTATGCGTGAAATAAGCCGTCGCACATATCGCAATCCACACCAGAACAGTTGCGATTAGTACGCCAATATTCCCAATTACTCTGGACAAGCGGGCCATAAGCATAGCGCCGCCAATTGCTACTATCTGAATCAATAATATAGTTACGATCAAGTCTGAGGTATCCATAGGAACCTTCTTCCCATTTTCTACTTTATAAATTTCCTTCTTACCAAATTCGGCCGCTGCAAGCATTACGGTTTGCACGCCCATACTGTAAAAGAAGAAAGCAGCGAGGTAAGTTTTCAGCAGGGGCATTTGTTTTATCTGTGCCCATACTTTTCGAAGCTCCCGGAAACCGTGGCTGAAGACATTTCCACTTGCTGCACTTACCGAAGGCTGGCCCAATGGCAGCTTCCTGAACGTTATCTGCGAAAAGCCCAGCCACCAAAGTCCTACCAGCAGGAAAGAAATACGCGGAGCCAGATCGCCTTCGGGCATCCTGAATACAAAAATGAGGCAAATAGCCTGCAGCAATACACTTCCGATATAGCCATAAGCAAAGCCCTGCGCACTTAGTTTATCCTGTTGCGACTCAGGGGCAATCTCGGGCAGGTAAGCATTGTAAAAAACAAGACTGCCGCAATACCCTATTGCGGCTACGACTGAAAGCATGATACCCAATTCTATATTACTGGCCCTGAAGAAAAAGAGTCCGCAACAAGCAGCTGCTCCCAGGTAACAGAACAATTGCATGAACCTTTTCTTGGTTCCCCGCACATCGGCCACGGCCGACAAAATGGGCGACAGGAAAGCAATGACCAGATAGGCAAATGCGAGGGCATAATTGAGGAGTGCACTATTGATTACCTTCCAGCCGAAAAAATCGACGTAGTCAAGTGTTCCGACCTCATTGCTACTGGTAATGGCAATATAATAAGCAGGAAAAATAGTGGAAGTGATAACGAGATTGTAAGCCGAGTTAGCCCAATCATACATACTCCAGGCGCGATGCACGCCTGGGGACGACGCAGCAGTTTTCATTACTGATTCAATGAGGGTTTAGTATGAGATTATCTTTTTGATTATTTATTTAGGAAAAATGTACAAATCCACTTCTTTGTCGGTGATGGACTTGTCCGAAAGTATAATGAGCCGTTCAATAACATTGCGCAGCTCACGGATATTACCCGTCCAGCGATGTGCCTGCAAGCGCTGTATGGCAGACTCATCCAGCGCTTTTTCGGCCATTCCGTAGTCTTTGCAAATCTGTTTGAGAAAATGCTGTGACAACAGGCCAATATCCTCGATACGGTCGTTCAGGGAGGGTACATGCAATACAATTACACTCAGGCGGTGATAAAGATCTTCGCGAAACCGGCCTGCTTCTATTTCCTTTATCAAATCTTTATTGGTAGCCGCCAAAACGCGCACGTTCACGCTAATTTCCTTGTCTCCTCCTACCCTGGTTATTTTTCCTTCCTGCAGGGCGCGCAGTACCTTGGCTTGTGCGGCAAGACTCATATCACCTATTTCGTCCAGAAACAGGGTGCCCCCATCAGCCTGCTCAAATTTGCCAATACGTTGTTTTACTGCTGAGGTAAACGATCCTTTTTCGTGACCGAACAATTCACTTTCAATCAATTCAGAAGGGATTGCAGCGCAGTTGATTTCGATTAAAGGCAATTTGTTGCGGTTACTAAGCTCGTGCAGTCGTTTTGCGACCAGCTCCTTACCCGAACCATTAGCACCGGTTATCAGCACGCGGGCATCTGTGGGCGCTACTTTATCAATCATGTTAAGGAGCGATTTCAGCGCTGGTGTATTACCAATAATCTCTGCGTTGCCCGAAACTTTTTTCCTTAGCCGTCTGGTTTCTGATACAAGTGATTTGCGTTCCATTGCGTTCCGGATGGTGATCAGCAACCTGTTCAGATCTGGCGGCTTCGAAATATAATCGAAAGCGCCTTTTTTCACAGCATCTACGGCAGTATCTATATTACCATGTCCCGAAATAACGATGAACGGTGTATCGGGAGCCACTTTACCGGCGTGTTCCAGTACTTCAATGCCATCAGCTTTGGGCATTTTAATATCACAAAGTATGCAATCAAAATTCTCGTTTCCGATTTTCGCCAAAGCATCGGCTCCGTCTACTGCTTCTGTTACTTTATACCCTTCAAATCCCAGAATTTCCGACAGGGTATTTCTGATACTGCGTTCGTCGTCTATAATAAGTATATGTCCACTCATGCTGTGCTTGTTTATGCGGCCAGGCTATAACTACCTCAATAACCGTTGGCCGTAACAAAGATAATAGTCTGGATCAATTTGCTATACGATAAAAAGCAGGAAAACTGTTAGCAGGCAAACCCCGGGTGCAGCGTATCTGCCCTGTGGATACGGATTAAATTCTGTACCTTAATGCTTACAAAAGCTGACATTATGCGGCGACACCTTCGTCCTTTCTTTCGTTTCTTACCGGTTCAATTATTATTGTTACACTTCCGGAAATACCAGGTGATCCTGATGTTCTGGATTATACTTTTTGCTACCATTTCCGGAAATTTTGCCACGCATTTTGGCGCAACCTCTATATTTCTATCACCTGAGTACTTAGGAAAAATAAGCGTTTGGAGCTTTGGCCTATTAGGCGGCGCCACAGGAGTATTTGCCATGAGCTGGCATATTACCACCTTCATTATTCATAGTAAGCGAGTACCATTTTTTGGTGCTACGCGTCATTCATTTTTAAAGTATTGCATCAACAATTCTATCATCCCGCTCAGTTACCTGATCACCTTCGGCATCGCGGCTACCAGGTATCTTTACACCTACGAGTCTGCTACCTGGCGCATCAGTTTTTACCTGCTCGCAGCTTTTTATACGGGCTATATTGTGGTATTGCTGGTCTCCTTTCTTTACTTCTTCCGCGCCGACCGTAATATCCTAAAAGTAGTGTTGGGGACTATAGCTAACCCCTCGCTCATCCGCGACATCATTCCTTATGACTCACTGGACAATGAATTTGATATCATCCGGGCCGATACCTATCTGACCAACATTATTAAGATTGAAAAAATAAAGCAGCCTTCAGAATATAACCACCGCTTTCTGAACGCAGTACTGCGCAGGCATCACCGCAATGCCATATTTGCGATTTTCTTTTCCATTTGCAGCCTGTTACTGCTGGGTATCTTCATGGAACAGCCTGCACTTCGTATTCCGGCAGGTGCTGGTTTTCTGGTTTTGTTTAGTAGTATTATGTCGGCAGTAGGCGCCTTCAAATACTTTTTGCGGAGCTGGGAAATTATAGGTTGGATATTCATTTTCTTCCTTGCCGGCATAATGGCCAAGTACCGTGTTTTTGATTTGCGCAGCATTGCCTATGGTATGAAATACGCGTCTGTAAGCAAACCGGCCTATAGCTATGAAGAGCTCAAAAATATTTTTTCTGACAGCCTGTACCTGCACGACAAACAACTGGAAATACAGCGGCTGGAACAATGGAAACAACGCCAGCCGGATAATAAACCTGTGGCGGTAATTGTATCGGTCAGCGGAGGCGGTTCCAGAGCTTCCTACTGGACGTTCCGCTGTTTACAATATGCCGACAGCATTACAGGTGGAGCTCTTTTCAAAAACAGCATTTTCATCACAGGGGCTTCCGGGGGGATGATTGGTGCCGCTTACTGGCGTTCGGTACATACACAGCATCTTTTAGGCCGGATCGGCGACCCCTATGCCGACACCTTTCAACAGAATACCGGCCGGGATCTGTTAAACGCAGTAATATTTTCGTTGGCTTGCGTTGACCTTATTTCTCCTTTCAATAAAATAACGGTGGCTGGCCGCCGGTACAGTAAAGATCGTGGCTATGCTTTTGACCGGGAACTGATTTTCAATACCGACAGTTTGCTGAGCTATAGACTGGGCAGTTACCAATCGGTAGAAGCCTCAGGCCTGGTTCCGAAGCTGCTCATTAACGGTACCATTATAAACGACGGACGCCGGTTGTTATTTTCGCCACAACCTGTAGCCTATCTCACCCGTTCGGAGCATAGTCTGGGTACCGCTAAGCCTGTTATAGACGCTGTAGATTTTGCCCGTTTCTTCGAACACAATGATCCGATGGAACTGCAAATTACCAGTGCATTGAGGATGAGCGCTACGTTCCCTCTGGTGCTTCCGGTTACCCGCCTTCCTTCAGAACCCGAGATAAATATTATGGACGCGGGACTCAGAGATAATTTCGGAACCGAAGTCTCCGTTCGTTATGCACACACCTTCCGTCACTGGTTGCGTGCACATACTTCGGGGGTGGTTTTCCTGAACATACGGGATACCAGAAGGTATGAACCATCAACTATAGATGCCGAGAATACGATGTCGGGCATGTTATTCGATCCACTGTTTGCCATTCAGAAAAAATGGAGTTCATTTCAAACCTTTCAACAGTCTTATTTCGATGATTGGATACAGACACAGGGTACCCACCGTTTGTTTACGTCCATAACGCTGCAATATATTCCTCAGGAACAAGACAAGTCGGCTTCCCTTAATTTTCACTTAACACAAAGAGAAAAGGACGACCTGATGCAATCGGTTTTCAATGCCGATAACCAGGAGGCATTTGAAACGCTAAAAACCTTGCTGCGTCAGGGTTCTGAATAATAAAACACATTCCCGGATTTTCTCTTCTGTCAATAAAAAAAGAGTAGAAACAGCTAATATGCGTCCCTACTCTTTTTATCATTTGACAGCTGAAGTATTAAGCTCCGGCTGGCTGGTTACAGGAATTTATAACAGTTGTTTTATTTGTTCAATTACATTGGTCAGCTGGCCTTTATCCTGACCTCCGGCCGTAGCCAGGGTTTTCTGTCCACCGCCGCCGCCCTTGATGAGGGGCGCTACGGTACCCTTTATAATTTTACCTGCGTCCAATCCGGAAGCCGCCGCCATGGAGTCGCTCATACCGATGGCTACGTGTGCTTTGTCAGCAACTGAAGCGCATAACACAACCATATAGTCACTTAGCTGCTGCTTTATATCAAAGCAGAGCTTTTTAAGTGCTTCCGGCGATTCAACTTCCAATACTGTACCGATAAAGTCGAAGCTGAATTCGCTGCCGTCAGCGGTTTTCGTGGTACGTTTCTCAGCAGTTTTTACAAGCTCATTGCGAACAACGGCCAACTGCCTAGCTTCCATACTTTCGAGTCTTTTTTCGAGCGCAGCTTTCTCTTCTATGAGCTTCTCAATAGCTTTAAGTGGATCCTTTGCTTTTAGCAACTCTGTTATTTGTTTGCTTTGTGCCACTTTATCGTTGAAATACTGAATAGCGGCCGGACCGGTGAAAGCCTCGATACGACGCACTCCGGCAGCCACTGCGCTTTCGGCGACAATATTGAATACACCTATCATGCCGGTATTTCCTACGTGTGTACCGCCACATAGCTCAATAGAGTAAGCAGGGTCTATAATAACAGTACGGACAAGGTCGCTGTATTTTTCACCAAACAAAGCCATTGCGCCCATTGCAATAGCTTCTTCTTTGGGCATTTCTTTAATTACAACCGGAATGTTCTCCCTTATTTTCTGATTTACGATTGTCTCCACAGCTCTTATTTCCTCATCGGTCATTTTTGCAAAATGAGAAAAATCGAACCGCAGCAGTCCGGCCGATACCATGGATCCCTTTTGAGCCACATGTGTACCCAGCACCTGACGCAGCGCGGCGTGCATAAGGTGCGTTGCCGTATGGTTATAGCTGGTCAGCATACGGCGCTCCAAATCCACTTTGGCTACCACCGGCAAACCGGGTTCTGAAGGCATGCTGTCGGCAAAATGAATAATCAGGTTGTTCTCTTTCCGGGTATCCGTCACCTGAATTATTTCATCACCAAATTGCAGTGTACCGGCATCTCCCACCTGCCCGCCACTCTCTGCATAAAAGGGGCTGGATTCCAAAACGAGCTGAAACTGCTCTTTCCCTTTGGCTTTTACCTTGCGATAGCGTGAAAGCCGCGTATCGATCATAAGATCGTTATAACCGACAAAAACTGTTTCCGGAACATCATTTACCACTACCCAGTCCTCGGTATCAATTGCAGTGGCAGCACGGCTTCTCTCTTTCTGCAGTTTCATTTCGGCTTCAAAACCCGCTTCATCTACTACAGCGTTAACTTCCTGAGCCATGAGGCTGGTAAGATCCAGCGGAAAACCATAAGTATCGTTCAGCTCAAAAGCAAACCTGCCATCAATAAAAACAGGCTTCGCCTGCTGCTCTGCCACCTGATCCAGAACCTGCCGGGTACTGGTTCCCAATACAGCATCTCCGGCCAGCGGTGCTGCTGCGCTTAGTTGTTGCTGATAGTATTCTTCAAAACGCCGAATGCCCTTTTCGAGTGTGCGCAGGAAGGCCTCTTCTTCTTCGCGTATAACGCGCGCAACAAAATCCTGCTGTGCCTGTAGCTCAGGGAAGACGTCTGCAAATTGCTGGGCGATGTGCGGCACTAACCGGTACAGTAGTGGACTTTTATAATCGAGGTAAGAATAATAGTAACGCACCGCCCGGCGCAGGATCCGGCGTATTACATAGCCGGCACCGGTGTTGGCCGGCAACTGACCATCGGCAATAGTGAAGGAAATAGCGCGTATATGGTCGGCCAGCACCCGAAACGCTATAGCTTGCTTGCTATCGCTATAATCGTAGGATTTGCCTGTAATCTGGCCTGTTAATTGAATGGTACCGCTAAATACATCGGTATCATAATTAGACGTTTTACCCTGTAAGACGCGAACCAGTCGTTCGAATCCCATACCTGTGTCTACGTGGGTAGCGGGCAATGGCTGCAGGCTACCATCTTTAAGGCGGTTGAACTGCATAAATACATTGTTCCATATTTCAATCACCTGAGGGTGGTCGGCATTCACAAGAGAAGCACCGCTTACAGCAGCACGTTCCTCATCGCTACGGCAGTCAACGTGAATCTCACTGCAAGGGCCACAGGGTCCTGTATCGCCCATTTCCCAGAAGTTATCTTTCTTATTCCCTTTCAGTATACGGTCTTCGCTTACCCATTTTTTCCATTCTTCGTATGCTTCCTGGTCGAATGGAAGTTGCTCAGCGGCATCACCTTCAAATACGGTTACATACAGGCGGTCTTTGTCAATACCAAATACATTGTGCAGCAGCTCCCAGCTCCAGGCTATAGCTTCTTTTTTGAAATAGTCACCGAAACTCCAGTTTCCGAGCATTTCAAACATTGTATGGTGGTAAGTATCCACCCCAACTTCTTCCAGATCGTTGTGTTTTCCACTTACCCGCAGACATTTCTGGGTGTCGGCCACGCGGTTGTGTTCCGGGTTGCGGTTGCCCAGAAAATAATCTTTAAACTGGTTCATGCCCGCGTTCGTAAACAGCAAGGTGGGATCGTTCTTTACAACAATAGGTGCTGAAGGAACAATGGTATGTCCTTTTGATTTAAAAAAGTCAAGAAACTGCCGGCGTATTTCGGAAGCGGTCATTTTAAATAGCGTATTATAACGTTGAAACAAAATTCAATTCCGGCGGCGCCCCGGGGCATTCCGGAATATGAGCAAGCAATATTAAAAAGACTGCAAATATCCATATTCCAACCAAATATTCACAGCATGATGTAGAAGGCGGCTGTAAATTGCCGCTTTAGCCCTTACATTTGCACAATAATATTCAGGGCCCTACATGCGATATCTCCTGGCAATAATATTGTTGCTCTTCACCTGCAAACCGGTTTCGGCAAGAATGCTTTATGGTTATTTTTTACCTGAAGATAAGATAAAGGCTGCGGCACTGGTGAAAATCCGGCAGGATCATAAACAACATCCGATGATGCTGGCCACCACCAGCTATGTGGATGCCCGGGAGAAGCCCCGGAAACCAGTGGATCGAAGCAGCGATTTTCTGATAATGGTATCGCTGATTGGATTTGTAGGCGTGTTCCGGGTGGCCAACCCTTCCTATTTCAGAAACCTGTACCGTGCTTTTCGCAATCCAACCTTAAGTACACGGCAACTCAAGGAGCAGCTGCGTCAGGATAGTCCGGTAAGCCTGATAATGGACATCATCTTTTGTATTTCCCTGGGTACCTATGTATTTTTTGCCGTAACTTATTTCCATCGCAATGATTTCATGACCGGCTACCCTCCGGGCCTTATTATGACCGGATGCATAGGACTGTTCATGCTGGTGTATATCATCCGTTTTCTTTTTCTGAAGTTTACCGGCTGGGTTTTCAATATTCCCGAGATAACTGATACTTATGCGTTCAATGTTTTCCTGATCAACAAGATATTGGGAATTGCCCTGTTACCATTCTCCGTTATCCTGGCATTTGGACAGGGCTCCTGGGTTCAGGCCAGCTTGTTTTTATCTATTTTGGTCATTGCCGTACTGCTGCTGAACAGATATATCCGCTCTGGTGTCGTATTCGGATATTTCCTAAAATTTAGCAAATTCCATTTTTTTATGTACCTTTGCGCCTCCGAATTATTACCCCTGGCCGTGCTGGTTAAGCTAATAAACCAGTGGCTTATTGCCTAAGTGCCGGGCAGGGAGCAATAAGCGTTGTACTATTTTTTGGAATAATCCCTTTCAGGAGCACAATGGCGAAAGCAGTAAAATCACAGTCGCAGACCACAGAGAAGAAAAGGATTGAGCATATTCTTATCACGCAGCCAAGGCCGGAAAGCGACAAATCCCCCTATTTTGATCTGGCACGAAAGTACAATGTGGAAATGGAGTTCTTCCCTTTCATCCGTGTCGAAGGATTAAATGCACGCGAATTCCGGAAACAAAAGCTGGATCTGGCTGAATTTAGCGCAGTAATCCTGGTAAGCCGCAATGCTGTCGATCACTTTTTCCGAATTTGTGATGAAATGAAGTTCAAAGTGTCGCAAGACATGAAGTACTTCTGTGTAACCGAAGCCGTAGCATTATACCTTCAAAAATTCATTTTATACCGCAAAAGAAAAGTATTTTTCTCCGCTGACGGATCAACTGAAGGTTTGATGGATGTACTCCATAAGTACAAAGACCGCGAGCGATTCATGCTTCCTGTTTCAGAAAATACCAAAAACGACCTTTCCCCTCACCTGATCAGTAAAGGATTTAATTTCGCAGAAGCTGTATTGTACCGCACTGTCAGCAACGAGGTAGACGCGGTAATGAAAAAGCCCTTTGACGTCATTGTATTTTTTAGTCCGTTCAGCGTTGATACACTGTTTCAGTTCGATCCTAAATACAAACAAAATGGTACATTAATTGGCGCCTTCGGTCATTCAACTTCCAAGGCGGTAGAAGATGCAGGACTAAAACTAACTATAAAAGCTCCGACTCCGAATACACCATCGATGGTAGCTGCGCTGGATAAATTTTTGGGTGAAGAAAATAAAAAATAACTGTACCCCACCGGTATATACATTAAACAAGGGCTGTAATTCTTATTGCTGCCCTTTTATTTTTTAAGGGGAATATCGCGTATATGGTGCCATTCATTATTTCAACCTGCTTAAACAACCACAGCTTATGACGCTAGCTTACGCTGTATGTTCCGTTTCGGTGCTCCCCATGCGGTCCGAGCCTTCGCACCGGTCGCAACAGGTTTCCCAGGCCCTGTTTGGAGAACGCATGGAAGTGCTGGATCGCACCAGGAACGGCTGGCTGAAAATACGCTGTGAATGGGATGACTATGAAGGCTATGTGCGGGAAGGACAGGTATCGGTCATCACGTATAAAGAATACAGGAAGACGCTCAACCATCTTTCTACATCCATTCAGGATACGATCAGAGTTGAGGACGGGCAATTCCCTTTAAGTCCGGGCAGTAGCCTTTTCCTGCAGAAGAAAAACCTGATGCAATGGGGCAACCTGAGCTTCACCTTTAAAGGCAGGAAGGCTGCAATAAAAGATCTTCAGGCCAATGCCCAACTGGTTGAAGTCATCGCACGTCATTTCATAGGCGCTCCCTATCAATGGGGAGGCAGAGGAATTATGGGTATCGACTGTTCCGGCTTTTCTCAGATGGTGTTTAAGCTGATGAATATTCGCATACTGCGCGACGCATCGCAACAGGCGGGCCAGGGCACAACGGTCGATTTTCTCCAGGAAGCCCGCTGCGGCGACCTTGCCTTTTTTGACAATGAAGAAGGTCATATTAACCATGTAGGTATCCTGCTCGATAGCCAAAATATCATTCACGCTACCGAAACAAGCGGTTGTGTAGTGATAGACGCTATAGATAACGGCGGTATTATTAGTCGCCGGCTTCGTATGCGTACGCACAACCTTCGGCTTGTAAAGCGTTATTTCTAAAACAGCCGCTTTCCGTAATTGGGATAAAGTGCAATGGCGGGTTTTGTTATATTGTAATCACTAATTTTGCGCATTGATTTGTACCCTTCAGGATTTTCCTGCTCCGGGCTTACAATTTCTGTTTTCTTTTCATGAAAAATATCCCCAAGCTTTTACGGTATCTCAGTCCCTATAAAGGAAAAATAGTACTGTATTTCATTTTCATCCTGCTATCCGTAGTTTTTGCCCTGCTAACCTATATTATGCTGGTACCGGTAATGCAGGTGTTGTTCCAGGCCGAAGAAACTACGAAAGCCGGCGGCGGTGATGTCAAGTCAATTGTTACTAACTATATCAGCAACCTGATTGTAGAACATACGCCATTTTATGCACTCACCTACGCTGTGGTAGTATTGGTAATAGCCACCGTACTTAAAAATCTGTTCATCTACCTATCCTATCTCATACTGAATCCATTGCGCAATACGGTCATGCGACAGCTTCGTGACGATATGTTTGCCAAAGCCATTTCCCTGCCTATCGGATTCTTTACCGAAGAACGCAAGGGTGATCTTATTTCAAGGATGACGAACGATGTAAATGAAGTAGAAACATCGGTAATGAGCGTTTTGGAAACGGTAATAAGGGAGCCCATCACCATTATATTCACGCTGTGTTCGATGATCATTATCAGTCCGCAGTTAACCCTGTTCCTCCTGCTGTTTTTACCCTTGGCCGGTTATGTCATCGTGAAAATCGGAAAATCCCTGAAACGCCCTTCTAACCTGGCGCAAGAGCAACTCGGCGAAATGTTGGGCAATATTGACGAAACGCTGAGTGGTATGCGCGTACTGAAAGCGTTTAACGCCGAGCGCCAGCAACAGTTAAGGTTCCGGCAAATCAATAACCTGCTTTTGCGCACGCGTAATAAAATTTCGGCCCGGCGCGATGCCGGATCACCCATGTCCGAAGTGCTGGGTATAGCGGTCGTAGCCATTATACTATGGTACGGCGGCTACCTTATCTTTTCGGGACAAACGAGCCTCACGGGCCCCTTCTTCCTGCTGTTCATCAGTCTGTTTTATCAGATCATCAACCCTATCAAGGCGCTCTCTTCGGCATTCTATAATATGCAAAAAGGCTCGGCGGCGCTGGACCGTATCCAGGATCTATTAAATGTGACCAATACACTTACCGAGTTACCGAACGCCAAACCTGTGCGCAGCTTCGAAAATTGTATTGAGTTGCGCAATGTGGGCTTTAGTTATGGGAATAAACAAATTCTAAAGAACATCAATCTACGGATTGAAAAAGGCAAAACAGTAGCACTGGTAGGCGCTTCGGGAGCGGGTAAAAGTACACTGGCCGACCTTATTCCACGCTTTCATGACGTACAATCAGGCGAAATCTTACTCGATGGGGTTAATATCAAAGAGTACAAATTATATGACCTGCGCAGGCTGATTGGCATGGTGTCACAAGATCCTATCTTATTCAATGATACCATTGCCAACAATATAATACTTGGTACGGGAGGAAGTACCAAAGAACAAATTGAAGAAGCTGCCCGTATAGCCAATGCACATGAATTTATCATGCGTAAAAAAGATGGCTACTATACCGTTGCCGGCGATCGTGGATCGAGGCTTAGCGGAGGCGAACGTCAGCGTGTTACCATTGCAAGAGCTATTCTGAAAAATCCGCCGATATTAATACTCGACGAGGCCACATCGTCGCTCGATACCGAATCGGAACGCATTGTGCAAGATGCCATCAACCACCTGATGCAGCACCGTACCTGTATCGTAATTGCGCACCGCTTATCAACGGTGCAGCATGCCGACGAGATTGTGGTGCTCGATCAGGGAAGTATCATTGAAAGAGGATCCCATCAGGAACTGATGCAGCGCGAAGGAAGTGCCTATAGAAAATTGGTAGAACTACAGCAACTAAAATAAGCCCGCTGGTCTACCACTTTACCAGGCGGCGAAATAATACCGTTCCTTTTTCATTACTAAGTTTAAGAAAATAAAGTCCGGGGTACAAAGTTCCCACATGCAGCGTACTTAACTCGAGGGCCCCCTGCTGTAAGGTTTGTCCCTGGATATTGTCAATCTGGTAGTTCCATTGAGAGGATAATAACCGGTCGTCCAGGAAACTTATGTTTACCATATCCATGGCCGGATTGGGATAGATCATCCATTCGTCATTATTAGCCGTCAAGGGTAAAATGCTGGTCATTTCCGGATCGTACAGTTCCAGTATTTTATCTTCGCGCGCGCCTGTGCCATTCGCGTTTGAATTGCTCGTAGATACAAAAATGCGCCCGTCGGGAGCTACCGCTATATCCCTCAGACGACCGGCATTTAAGCCCTGAACTACCGATACATTCCGTATCGAATCACCCGCAGTATTCAGTTCCAGTTGCAACAGTTTACTTTCCTTCAGGGTGGTGAGTAGAATGCTGTTTGCATATTGAGGGAACATAGGATGGTTGTAGTACTCCAGGCCGCTAACTGCCAGGGTCGGTGTCCAGGCGTATATGGGCTCTGCAATGTTGGAATCAATACAATATTGTATTTCAGCTGGCAACTCGCAATAGCCATGTACATTAGGCCAGCCATAGTTTCGGCCGGCAGTTATTATATTGATCTCATCGTCGGTGTCGGGTCCATGTTCTGAACTATAAAGGATGCCGTTGTAAGTAGCCAAGCCCTGCGGATTGCGATGCCCCCAGCTCCATACCGGACTACCGGGAATTGGGTTATCGACAGGCACACTGCCATCTAAATTGATACGGAGTATTTTCCCATTCAACGACTGCGTGTTCTGAGCCAGAGCAGTGTTTTGTGCGTCGCCGGTTGTAATAAATAGTTTATCATCTGCAATCAATAGCCTGCATCCATTGTGGTTATTGGCACCGGTTATTTCGTCCAATAAAATTTGGGGATTAATGAGCGTATTGTTGTTATAGGTGAATCGAACCACTCGTTCTTTATAACCTTCAGCGTCTTCGTACAAGTAAGCCAGAAACACATAAGGTTCGGCGGGGTATTGCGGATGAAGCGCTAAGCCCAACATACCGCCTTCACCCCTGATCACTGTTTGGGGCTCGTAGTAAACGGTATCCATATTGCCACTTTGCGGCTCCAGCCTGCATACGTAACCATCCTTTTGCGTAAACCACAGATGGTCGTCTGGTCCGTAAATTATTTCCCAGGGAATAAACAATCCTTCTTTTACCGTCCGAATCGACATATTGTTTTGTGCTCGCGCAACATGAAAGCAGCATAGGGCAAAAGCAATAAAATAGTAGTAACGTTTCATCATTATCCGGTTTTAGTTCACAAATCGGGGAAGGCACATTCCACGCCCTTCAACTTACCTGATAACAACTACTTTCTACTAATGTTATCCTAATTGTATGATGCTGCCCTTGTCTGTTTAATACCTGGTTGTATAGCAGTATGCAGCGTTGCCAACATACGAAAGCCGGCCTCTGTCGGAAGCCGGCTTTCGCGCAAGAATGTTATTTATTACTTACTTCTTATCACCAAACATACTGGTCAGTTTGTCCAGAGGACTATCGCCTTTACCGCCACCAAAACTACCCATCAGGGAACCAATATCGAATTTGCCGTTCAGCAAATCTTCCACTTTATCAGCCAGGAAGGGTGGCAATTTTGATTTTACAAATTCTATAGTTGTGGTAACCGACTTCTGAGCAGCTTCGGGTGTCAGTCCAGCTTTTTGTACCAGTTCATTTACTAGTTCCTGCATGTTCTTATTTTTTAAGATGGTTCTTTAATTGTACTTATTAAATTAAAATCTAGGCCGCCCTCATGTATTCCAGCTTGGCGCGTTCCAGCTTTTGCTTTGCGTAATCGAGCGTAAGGTGAAATACGTCCGTATGATTTTCTGAGGGCAGTTCAAACATCGCGTCGGTCAATATCATCTCACAAATGGTACGTAAACCCCTGCCGCCCAGTTTATAGGTAAAAGCTTTGTCGACCATATAGTCGAGTGCATCTTCATCTACTTCGAGACGGATATTTTCGTACTCAAAAAGGCGCTTGTACTGACGTATTAATGCGTTCTTCGGTTCTGTAAGTATACGCTTCAACACATCTTTATCCAAAGGGTTCAAATACGTAACAACGGGCAGGCGTCCCAATAATTCGGGTATTAAACCGAATGTGCGTAAATCCTGAGGATTCACATACTGCAAAAGATTGGTACGATCCAGTTTATCCTTTTGATCGGTGCTGCGGAAACCAATAGTAGAAGCTTCCATTCTTCTACTGATCATTTTATCGATGCCTTCGAAGGCACCACCGCAGATAAACAGGATATTTTGCGTATTAACCTTGATTAGTTTCTGTTCGGGATGCTTACGTCCACCCTGGGGCGGCACCATTACTTCTGAACCCTCCAGCAATTTAAGCAAAGCCTGTTGTACACCTTCACCACTCACATCGCGGGTGATAGATGGATTATCGCTCTTACGGCCAATTTTATCTATCTCATCGATGTACACAATTCCTTTTTCGGCAGCAGCCACGTCGTAATCACAGGCTTGCAGCAAGCGCGATAAAATACTCTCTACATCTTCACCTACATAACCTGCCTGGGTGAAGACCGTAGCGTCTGCAATGGCAAATGGCACCTGCAGGATACGCGCTACAGTTTTCGCCAGCAGCGTTTTTCCGGTACCTGTTTCGCCTACCATAATGATGTTTGATTTTTCAATCTCCACATCGTCCGATACCGGGTGTTTAAGGCGTTTATAATGGTTGTACATGGCTACAGCCATTACTTTCTTTGCATCGTCCTGACCTATGATATACTGGTCCAGGAATTCTTTGATTTCTTTTGGTTTATATACCTGGTGTTTGTGAACATCGTATTTACCAGAACTGGTTTTATGACGCACATTAGCGTCGGCAACCATGAGATGCGCCTGCTCGGCACATTCATCACAAATATTACCTTCCAATCCGGTGATCAGTAACGATGCCTGGCTTTCCTGTTTTCCACAAAAGGAGCACTTCCTCGAATTATTTTGTTTGGCCATTTAAATCCTCAACTTATTGTAACGGGCAAAGTTACGAATTAGCGGCCATAGCATGTTCAGGAATAACACAAGTATGAGCCTAATCTGAAATTTTAACCTTGTATTTTCGTCGCATGATTGATATCGCCCTTGAATACATTGCCGGTCAATGGAAAAACACCTCTGTGTTGGAAATTATTGCCGTATGTTTTAGTGTTTCCCAGGTTTTGCTTTCTTATCGCAACAGCATATTATTATATCCGGCCGGCATTATATCCTGCAGTCTTTTCATAGGCCTGCTGGCCCGCCCATCAGTAGGTTTGTATGCCGAAGCATTATTGAATTCGTATTATCTGATCATGAGTATATACGGCTGGATCAGGTGGAACCGGCGTAACAAACTACGAGAGCAGATAAATATAACCCGCTGTAGGTCGAACGACTGGATACGGGTAGCTGCAATCTGCGTTATAGCTTTCGGCTTGTTATATGCCTGCCTCCGTTATTTTACCGACTCTAACGTCCCCTTACTGGATGCATTGGTATCGGCATTCGCATGGGCTGGTATGTGGCTGCTTGCCAACAGGAAGCTAGAAAACTGGATCCTGCTGAATCTTTCCAATATCATAGCCATTCCTTTATTGTTTTACAAAGGAATGCCCTTAACCGCCCTGCTTACCGCGTTCCTGTTCACAGTGGCTGTATTTGGTTACTTCCGCTGGCGAAAAATCATGAACGATACAACTGCGAAAACAGAAAACGCTATAACTCCCGAATCGGTAATTAGTTAGACTGCTCCTGATTCAGCGCTGCTACAAGTTGCTGCTGAATGCGCTTAAAATCACTTTCGTCAAGCTTTAACTTAGGACGGGCAAAATTCATATCATCGGGTGTATCGATGGGCATTAAATGGATATGCGCATGGGGTACTTCCAGGCCTATAACGCTGATGCCGCAACGATTGCAGTCAAAAGTCCTTTCTATTGCCTTTCCTATTTTCTGAGCAAATAAAAAAGCATCGGCGATCCATTGCGGATCAAGATCAAAAATGCGGTCGACTTCAAGTTTAGGGATTACCAGTACATGTCCTTCCACCAAAGGAAAAATATCCAGAAAGGCCAGGAAGCGATCGTCTTCAGCGATTTTATATGCGGGAATTTCGCCGGCAATAATTTTTGAAAAAATAGTCATCTCGATCTTTTTTTAAAATGTAGCCAAAAATAAAAAGAGTTCTGTTGAGAACTCTTTTTATTGCATTATGAAGCTTGTAAGACTGAACTCCCGGACTTAGATACTAATGGAGTTGATCTTAAATTTAACAGGGCCGGAGGGAGTAATTATCTCCGCTGTCTCGCCAGCTGTTTTTCCCAGCAGACCTTTGGCGATGGGCGAGCCCACCGAAATTTTGCCTGATTTAAGATCGGCTTCAGTTTCGGATACTATTTGATATTCAAAGGATTTTTTTGTCTTGGTATTGGTAATCTTTACTTTGCTAAGGATAGACACTTTACTGGTGTCAATATCTTTCATATCGATAATACGTGAGTTGATGATCGCGGCTTCCAACTGGGCAATTTTTGCCTCGTGGTAGCCTTGAGCCTCTTTGGCCGCATCGTACTCTGCATTCTCCTTCAAATCGCCCTTCTCCCTGGCCTCTGCGATGGCGCGCGCAATCTCAGAACGACCGGAAGTCTTCAACTGGGTAAGTTCGGCTTTCATTTGCTCCAGCGTTTCCTTAGTTACATAGTTCACGTCAGACATGTCGGTATTTCTTATTTAGTTTACAATAAAAAGAAACATGCAACGCGCCCGGTAAGAGTGCGTTGCATGAATTTCCCAAAGGTAAAGAATTAATTCGGATTACCCAAGGGCTATCGTTGATTAACAAATGCCTTGATTTTGGCGGCCAGAGCCGCACTCATTTTATAAAGGGCCTGATGGGTATATCCTCCTATGTGGGGTGTACCGATAAAGTTGGGCATCTGTAACATTTCTTTTAGTATGACTGCATCTTCTCCACTCATTCTTTGGACGGGCTCTTGCTCCCAGACATCCAAAGCAGCAGCTGTTATCTTGCCTGACTTGATGCCCTTGTATAAAGCGCGCATGGAAACTACCGGCCCCCGGGAGAGGTTCAACAGTACAAATTCCTGCGTCATAGAGTCAAGGAATTGCTCATCAAAATAATGATGGGTTTCCGGGGTCAGGGGTACGTGAAAACTTAGAATATTTGCCCGGGAAAAAAGCTCCTGCAAGCTTTCAAGCGCTTGTACCTGAGGCGTTCCGAATCTCTGTTGGTATTTATCATAAGCCAGCACCTGTACATCCATGCCGATAAGCTTTTTGGCAAAAGCGCTCCCATTATGTCCAAAACCTATTATGCCTGCAGTACTGCCTTCTATCTCCCATCCTCTGTTTTCTTCCCTGCGCCACAACCCCTGCTGCATTTCAGCATGAGCGGCCATTACTTTATGCTGTACTGCGAGTAACATTCCCAGCGCCTGCTCGGCTACAGCATTGGCATTACCTTCCGGACTACTACAGCAATATATTCCGCGGCTATGGGTGTAGATAGTATCAATTACTTCCATACCGGAACCCATGCGTCCAATCCAGCGCAGGCGCAATGCCTCCTTCAATAAATTTTCATCCAGCTGCAGACGTGTCGAGGTTATAATACCTTCATACCTGTCTATAATAGCGTATGCCTGATCCTGTTGTATATCAACATAATGCTCGCAGCTATAGCCCAGTGCTTCAAGGGCTTCGGTTAACACCGGGTGTACCGGCGCCGCAATCAATACTTTTTTATCCATGTTGCTGTTGCTGAAACATTCTGTACAAATCCACAAATTCAGCAACCGAGAGCTGTTCGGCCCTGCGACTGAATATTTCCTGCTCCAGTATTTCCGGTTTGAAAATACCTTTCAGCCCATTGCGCAGCATTTTACGCCGCTGGTTAAATCCGGCCTTTACAATGCGGGCAAAGGATTTATAGTCATCGATAGCGTAAGGATTGGAAGCATTTTTCATTCGCAATACTCCCGACATAACTTTGGGCGGAGGACTAAAACAGCCGGGTGGTACATCGAAAAGATACTCTACCTCGAAAAATGCCTGAACCAGTACACTCAGAATACCATACACCTTCGAGCCCGAGGCTGCTGCCACACGTTGCGCCACCTCTTTTTGAAACATGCCTATTACCTCCGATACATCGGACTTCCAATCCAGTACTTTAAACAGGATTTGTGAAGAAATATTGTAAGGGAAGTTCCCTACAATTGAAAAGGTACCATTGAAGGGCTTTTCAGCTTTCAGAAAGTCTGTATGAATCAGCTTTCCTGTTATTACGGGAAACTGCCGTTGCAGGTAGTCCACCTTTTCAGCGTCAATTTCAATGGCCTTATAGTGGATTTGAGCAATTTCAAGCAGGTATTTTGTAATAGCACCGCCACCCGGACCTATTTCCAGCAATTGCAAACCGTTCTCCACTTCCACCTGTGCCACAATTTTTCTGCACATATTTTCGTCGTGCAGAAAATGCTGGCCTAAGCTTTTTTTCAGCGTTAGCATAATATTTCATTTTTCCTGAAGAAAATTACCTCAGGCTATCGAAGCCCGGGCTTATTGTCCGCAGGCAGTGGCCACAGCTTTTCTCAACAGCCCTGCACGTTGTTGTATTTCGTCTTCGGACCAGGCCAGGTTAATGGGCGTACATACGCAACGTTTCATAATTTCATCTGAAACCGGGAATTGCATTGTCTTATAACGTTCCATTGCTCTTGCAAGTTCTTTGTGAAAAGGACTTAAACTTTTACTTTCCTTAAAATGGTTCCAGTTGCGGAGGTAATGCCAGTTATTATCGAAATAATAAAATGCGACCAGGCCGGCAGCTTTCATATTAGCGGCTGCTTGCCGCGCCTGTTGCTCGTCCGGAAGGAAAAAACAGAGGAAAGTTGCCGTATCTCCTTCCGGATCAGGTATCAGCCTGAAGGTCAGTCCTTCTATAGAAGACAAAGCATCTTTGAAAGTCTTTTTAGTACTGCGTTGAATACTCAGAAACTGATCCAGTTTTTTGATTTGAGCCAGGCCCACGGCAGCATGTAACTCCGAAATGCGGTAGTTATATCCGATAAAGGGATGTTCATCGGCTCCGCGATCTGTACCCAGATGGTCATGGCCGTGATCGGTGTAGGCATCGGCATGGGTATACACATCCTTGCGGTGGGTTACAACTGCTCCGCCTTCACCGCAGGTGATGGTCTTTACAAAGTCAAACGAAAATGTTCCTGCGTCACCAATCGTTCCCAATGCCTGACCCTTGTAGCTGCCACCAAACGACTGGCAGGCATCTTCCAGCAAAATGAGGTTGTGTTCCTGGCAAATGGCTTTAAGTGTATCCAGATCGGCCATCGCACCACACATGTGTACCGGCATTACAGCCTTGGTTTTAGGCGTGATGGCGGCCCGTACCGCAGCCGGATTCATAGTAAGGGTTTCGTCTATATCAACCAATACCGGGATGGCACCCACTGAGAAGACAGATTCAAAACTTGCCACAAATGTGAATACCGGCATAATAATTTCATCGCCCGCACCAATTCCGAGTGCAGCCATTGCAGTACTTAAGGCCGCGGTACCACTGGATGCCAGTTGTGTATAGGGAACTGCCAATTTTTCTGAAATTGCAGCCTCAAATTCTTTAGCTTTCCAACGTCCTTTGCGTTGAGCGTCAAATCCGTAGCGCATGAGAACTCCTGTTTCCAGCACCTCATTAACTTCTTTGCGTTCCTCATCGCCAAATAATTCAAAACCAGGCATAAATTAAATTTTGTTGGCAAAAATACAGATTAAAACCCGTTGCCTGGCATAGGATTAGAAAGGTTCAGGATTAACATTTCAACGCCATTTTTGAATATTTTTTTGTCGCCCGTAATAAACGTTCCACAAAAAAATCGTTCTAAGGCCGTCGCGCGGTACCAGCATCTCTGAGAGCAGACCTCAATTTTTTTCCAATCCTGTGACATTTGTCAATAGGTAGCCTATTTAGCTGGAAGCCTTGCCAGTATTGCATTTTAATGTTCCGTTAAAACATTAGCAAAAGCGCCAAAATATAAGAGATTCTCTTCAACTTGCGGCCTGAAAAACCGAAGTATAGAAAATGAGCAAATAATAAGTTAACTAAATTTGAAATAAATCATAAACAGCAGTACTAAATACTTCTTTAACAAAAGTTTGCACCGAAACAACCTAGATATGGCCGCGAACATTTGTATGTTTGAGGTGTTGTACAAACGAATTGATTTTTTTGTGATTATATACACATTAAAATAGGCATTCAACCACTAAAATCTTTATAAAAAATAATAAAGTTTATGAGAAAGGCAGATATGGTTGCCCGAATTGCTGATAAAACCGGCATCCCTAAAGTCGACGTCCTGGTAACCCTGGAGACCTTTTTTAAAGAGGTAAAGACTTCGCTGACGGAAGGAGAAGCGGTATATGTTCGCGGATTCGGAAGTTTTATAGTTAAAAAGAGAGCGGCTAAGATTGGTAGAAATATCAAAAAGAATGTAGCTGTGGAAATTCCGGAGCATTTTATTCCTGCGTTTAAACCCGCGAAGGAATTTATGTTGACCGTTAAAGAACATGCAACGGGCGTGACAGATAACTCGGAAGAGGATTAATCAGTAAACGGCATTTGATTCAGAGCTGCATAACTACCTCACCCGCTGTAGCTATGCAGTTCTTCGTTTCGTACACTCCACCACCGGCAATCAGATTACCTTGTCTGCACAGCAGCTGCTGGCAAAAGCTTCGGGCTTGGCTTTAAAAGCAAAGCCCATTCCAAGAATATAGCCCATTGCTTCCCTGAGCGCTACATTACTTCCAAAATGTGGATTCGTATTGATATCGGCATGTACCTCCATATCCACATCATAGCGGGTAAAAATATCACAGAGCTCATAAGCGATTTCGATGCTCATGGCTACCTCGGTTAACATACGCTCTTTCAACGAATACTGTACGGTACTGCGTTTATTTTGGATATACATAAAACCACCGTGTTTTTCGCGCAGGAATACAATAACCGTTGCAAAACAGGTGTCATTACCTTGTACCTGCGAATCGGTACCAATGCAAACCTTGAGCTTATAGCCTTTTTGGGTCTCCCGCAAAATTGCCTGCTCTACTGCTGTTTTAATTGGGCCACCAATAGTGTCGCCTTTGAACGTTCTCCACCGCATATATATTGAGTTTTAACTGCATGTCAGGATATCATTTATACATAACGCGTGAGAGGGGCTTCCGTTCAACATTTCCGCTTCCAGCCACTCCGTATCTATTACTATTTTTTAAAGATAACAATAAAAACCAGGCTAATCGCATACCCGGAATTTATATTTAACCGCAATACACATGTTTTCAACAAGTCAACGCGCCGTCTGCTTCAATGCGCTCAGTAACAGGGAAAAGCGCCGGAATTTGTCCACACCTGTGTATTTCTTTTTAAAACAGGATAAAATTCCTGTACTATTTTCGAACCGAAATAAATGATACGACTATGGAAATGGAACAATTAATGCCCCACGTAGAAGCACTGATATTTGCAAGCGAGCGCCCATTGCCTCAAATGGAAATGGCGGAACTTTTGGGAAATGTATTAGATGAACCATTGGAAACGGAACGGATTTCTGTGTGTTTGGAAGCGGTAAAAGAAAAGTATGACACGGATTATTACCCTTTTGAATTGCGCGAAACAGGCGGTGGCTATCAGTTCCTGACGAAGAAAACGTATCATCAAACTGTGCTGCAGCTGAACGGTGACAAATACGTAAAGAAACTATCTGCATCAGCCATGGAAACGTTGGCTATTATCACCTATAAGCAACCGATTACCAAATCCGACATTGAATATATCCGGGGCGTAAGTTCTGACTATTCCATTCAAAAACTTCTGGAAAAAGAACTTATTGTGATCACTGGCCGGAACGAAGATGCCGTAGGAAAACCCCTGTTGTACGCAACTACCAAGAACTTTATGGACTATCTGGGAGTAAACTCGACCGACCAGCTACCCAAACTGAAAGAAATAGCCAATACAGACGTGGTAGAGCCCACCAACGGCGGTGACGCTCAACCAGAAGGCGGCTCAAACAAGCGCATGCTGGTAGACGAGCAAGGCTCGTTAAAAGAAGAATAGTTCATCTGTAATTTATTTATTAGAAAAGCCCCCGCAGACCGCGGGGGCTTTTTCGTAAACCCCAGTGCAGCCTGCAAACTTTAAAGCGTGTACACCTGCAACGCTCGAACCTACCCGGCACCTGAAGCCCTCACAATTCTACATTTCAGTATAAGGCTTTGTGCATCCACAACATATTTATAGTGGTTTAAAAGCGGGTAGAACAGGGAAATCACTTAACCTGAGAGGAAAGACAAGGGAACACTTTTCGCCATCCGGATACGCTAACAACTGCGCGAAATGAGGATCGTATAAGGCTGAAGTATTGCAAAGAGACCACAAGCTATAAGCACCGCCGGAGAATAGATACACGTATATACATAACTGCTTAGCCAGCCTAACTGTTCAGGGTAACCTGCCACGGCTGCGCTGTTTATACGCGGCATGTGGGGACTGAACGTAGTTCACAAAAGCTTGTAACAGTACTGGGTGTAAATTCTATACAGCAAAAAAGAAGCCCCGGATTATTCCGGAGCTTCCTAGTATTATAAAGTACTGGACTTTACTTATTTTTTAGTGCCCAATTGTGGGTGCGGAGGAGGCAGGTTAGATGGACCTTCTTCGCCAGGCATTGCTGAACGATACATTACACAGTTCACGTCGCCGGTTCCACCTTGATATTGGAAGATGAATTGATCGCGGCTGATTTGTTGTGTTTCGCTCAGGTACTCGATGATTGCATTAACGCGATCCCAAGAACGTTGCTGTTGTACTTTGCTGCTTCCAGCGTTACCCATTACTACAACTTTACAAGTAGGGTTAGCTTTCATTTGAGCAGAAAGGTTTGCAAGTTGGTTTTTCGCATCCTGGCTCAGCATAGCAGAGTTAGATTTGAAGCACACAGAACCAGCGCCCATATTGCAGGAAGTACCGCCAACTACGCCACACTCAGGGCCGGGGCATGGGCATTTACCAACACCATCAGCATCAACTGGTTGACATTCAGTAGGAGTAATCAGTTGTTTGTCTTTGTAATCAGGAACACCGTCACCGTCAGTATCCAGTGGGCAACCATGAGAATCAACTTTCACACCTTGAGGAGTATCAGGGCATTTGTCGAATTGATCAGTTACACCATCACCGTCTGTATCAGGTAATACCGGATCAGGCAGTTTCATGTGACGAGGATCAGCGAGTTCGTTGTACACGTGATCGAGCGGATTAACCCACCACAAAGGCAGAACGCTGCGATTTTTGTTTCCGATGTTGAAAGCCAGACCGATAGAGGCATAGTTCAACAGGTCTTTATCAGAAGACAGAGCCATACCGCGGGGATCCATTTGAACACCGTCCAATTGATCCAGACCAGTCCAGGTCAGTTTATCTTCGATAGTCAATGATACGCGGTTACCCAGTTTGAACTGAAGACCGAGACCACCTACCAGTACGGGGCTTACAGTGTTGTCGCCAATAGACATACCTGATTGACCACCACCGGTAGTACCTGATTTAGAAACCAGATAATCGTACTCGTTTGATTCTTTCAGCCATTCTTTATAAAGGTCATTTCTATCGCTGGCAGTAGCTTCTGCATCCAGGGCTGCAAACTGGTAAGCATTACCGGTTGAAGCGTTCATGGTAGAAATTTTAGTTTGCCAGATCAAAGCACCGGCACCCACGAAACCGTAGAGGCTTACGCTGTTTTTAGCTTTGTGGAATTTTATATTGTTGATTGCGCCTACTAATTGCAAAGTAGCTTCGTGACCGGTAAATTTGTAGTTACTGTATACGTTGCCACCTGCGTAAGCAGCCATGTTATTCCATGGAGCTTCGTTACCTGCTGCACGGCCACGATAATCGTATCCGGTTGCATTCAGGAAGTTATATTGAAGACGGAGGGCGGTAGAATATCCAAGCGCTTTACGGATAGTAGCACCGAATCCCATTGCATTCAGCAATTTTGGAGCATTCCAGAAGCTTTTACTCGGTACGTCGCCAAAAATATTCGAAGCACCTACGTTAATACCCAATTCCCACATATTGCGTGGCTTTGCAGGAAACGCATATTCGTGGTTAAGGTATTGACGTTGTTGTTCCATTCTGCTGCCAGGAATATAAGCAGTGTCCAATGCGTCATAGCTCTGACCGCGGTAGGTCATGTCTCTACCGGACCAGGAAGCCTGGGTTGATTCTTGAGCTAGTGCGGGCTGTAATGCTAAAGCAGAACACACGCCGGCAAGCAAGATGTACTTTTTGTTGACCATAACGAGAGTTGTTTATTTAAAAAGTTTATGCGTTTAATTGCAAATTTCGGACAAAGGTAAAGCACCGATTCCAAAAAAAAAAAAAAATGTACTATTTCAAATCTTTAAAATCTTGTCAAAATAAACTATACAATATCGAAGTAGATAAATTAATAAAAATTATGCGTGTTTTCACTAAATAGTAAAATACATGCCTGGGAAAGCGTCCGGACGATCCTGAAATTATCTTCTTTGGTTATTGCGTTCTACATGCAGAACAAAAGCAACAATCATGCCAAACCACGGGCTTTAGCATTTCTTAAAAGTTTTAACTCAGGTTCGCCAAGGTTATTTTACTTTAGCTGTCCGTTTGAACGGTAATATAGAAATTATATTTGAATTTCTTAACTACGCCGGCTTATTCCCTATATGCTATTACCAGCCGATTCTATATTCAATACGTTGTATCGTGAAAGACATCAAAAGACCTATTGCAGCGGAGCTGGACCTTTTTGAGAAGAAGTTTATTGAGAATGTACGTAGTCGAAATGCATTGCTCGACAGAATTATGCGTTTCATCATCAAGCGAAAAGGCAAACAGATGCGCCCCATGTTCGTATTCCTGGCAGCCAAAATCTGCGGTGAGGTTAGCGATGCCACTTACCGTGCATCGTCCCTCATAGAATTATTACATACCGCCACACTGGTACATGACGATGTTGTAGATGATGCCAATATGCGTCGTGGTTTTTTTTCTGTGAACGCACTTTGGAAAAATAAAGTGGCGGTGCTGGTGGGAGATTATCTGCTTTCAAAAGGATTACTCCTCTCCCTCGAAAATGACGATTTTGAAATCCTCAAACTGGTTTCAACAGCCGTGAAGGAAATGAGCGAAGGAGAGTTGCTGCAAATCGAAAAAACAAGAAAACTGGATATTCAGGAAGACGTATACTTCGAAATCATCCGTAGCAAAACAGCATCCTTACTGGCATCAGCTTGTGCCGCCGGCGCCTGGTCAGCAACTTCCGATAATGTAAAAGCACAGAAAATGAAGCTCTTCGGGGAGAAAGTCGGTATCAGCTTCCAGATAAAGGACGACCTCTTCGATTACGGCGACGATAACATCGGAAAGCCTACAGGTATTGATATTAAAGAGAAAAAAATGACTCTTCCCCTCATTTATACCCTGCAACATGTAGACGATTCCACAAAACGTAGAATAATTTACATAGTTAAGAATCAGAACAAAGTGAAGGAAAAAGTGAACGAGGTCATAGAAATAGTAAAGCAAAACGGAGGTATAACCTACGCGCGCAATAAAATGCTGCAATACCAGGCGGAGGCCATGGAAATTTTACGGGAATTTCCGCCCTCTGAAGCACGCGATGCGATGGAGCAGCTGGTTCGATATGTAACAGAACGCAGGCATTAATACGAATCCCCTATTTATACCTGGTAATATTAGCAGATTTTAAGCTTTAGCTTTCAACTTACACATATTTTTTCTACATTGAACAAAATTTAATTTGTCTATGAGCCAGAAAAAATATGTTGCCCTGGTGACAGGCGCTACCGGGGGCCTGGGAACCCATATCTGCAAGCGACTCGCCGACGACGGATATGTCGTGTGCGCCAATTACCGCTCGAAAGAAAAAGCAGAAGAATGGAGCAGAAAAATGCATGAAGACGGCTACCTGTTCCATCTGTATCAGGCTGATGTGGCCGACTACGATGAGGTGGCCGCTATGATTGACGCCATTACAGCCGACCACGGAGGTGTGGATGTGCTGGTCAACAATGCAGGCATCACCCGCGATGGCGCTTTTAAAAAAATGAGCAAAGAAAACTGGGCCGCCGTTATTGGCACTAATCTGACCAGTGTATTCAATTGCTGCCGCCATGTCATTAATCCGATGCTGGAACGGAACTATGGCCGCATTATAAATATCTCCTCAGTGAACGGCCAAAGGGCACAATTCGGCCAGGTCAATTATGCTGCTGCCAAAGCCGGCATGCATGGCATCACCAAAACCCTGGCCATAGAAACAGCATCCAAAGGTATAACGGTCAATACGATTTCACCGGGATACGTGGCTACCGATATGGTAATGGCGGTTGCACCGGAAGTTAGAAATAAAATTATTGAAGGGATACCCGTGGGCAGGATGGGTGGCACCGGTGAAATTGCCCACCTGGTCTCTTTCCTCGCTTCGCCTCAATCCGGATTTATTACTGGAGCCAATTACGCGATCAACGGAGGGCAACACGTGTATTAAGTTATTGTACCACAATACAGCCAACTTCGCCTGCGCTGAATTGAAATTTGCACTTCCTCACAGAAAATCTATTTTTGTGAGCCGCAGTACTTTTCAAAGTAAGACTAGCGTGTGGAAAAGGCAATCATGGTACAAAAAAAGGTCTCTGTTATTATTGTCAGCTATAATGTCCGGTATTTTCTGGAATTATGCCTTGATTCTGTTAGCCGGGCTGTTGAAGGAATAGATGCAGAAATAATTGTAGTAGACAACAATTCCGGTGACGATAGCTGTGCGCTGGTTCGGAAAAAATTTCCCGACGTAATTCTGTTGGCAAATGCAGACAACAAAGGTTTTTCCAAAGCCAATAACCAGGGACTGGCAGCGTCCAGGGGGGAATACATTCACTTCCTGAATCCGGATACGGTGGTACCGGAAGATTTTTACAGGGAAAGCCTGCGCTTCATGGACGAACATAAAGAGGCTGGCTGCCTCGGACCCCGGCTGGTTGACGGCAGGGGCATGTATGCGCCAGACTCCAAAAAATCGTTCCCCTCTTTCCGGACTTCGGTGTTTAAAGTAATGGGACTTTCCCGGCTGTTCCCTAAATCTACCCTTTTCAATAAGTATTATGCGGCACATATAGGCGAACGACAAACCGCAGCAGTAGACATCTTGTCGGGCTGCTGTTTGCTCGTGCGGGCATCTGCTATGAAAGAGGCCGGTGGCGGCTTTGACGAAGCCTATTTCATGTATTGCGAAGACGTGGATTTATGCCACAGAATAAAGGAAAAGGGCTATAAAAACTATTACTTCCCTGAGGTTTCGGTCATACATTATAAAGGTGAGAGTACCCGCAAACTCAGTTACCGCTACATGCGTATCTTTTACGATGCCCATGCACTGTTTGTTAAAAAATACTATCCGAAACGCTTGGGCGCCATATATATAGCGGCTTTACGGATGGTATTGGCTCTCAGAAACTTTGTGAACTGGGGTCGGCATCTTTTCTCATTATTTAAGATGTACCTGCTTGATGCCATTTTACTCACCATTGTAACCTTATTGGTCAAGGAATTCTGGTTTGAGAATATAGGACGAATTCCCACCACCGATCCGGATATTATCTGGAGCACATTACCAGTATTTATCCTCATATGGTTGAGCAGCATGTACCTTAACGGTGCTTACGATAAGCCGTTCAGTTTGTTTAAAACCGGCAGGGGCATGCTCTTAGGTACGCTGCTAGTATTGGCCGGATACGCATTATTACCCGTCGGCTACCGGTTTTCACGGGGCGTTGTGCTATTTAGTGGTATTAGCGGTGCGGTGGTTTTACTGATAGTACGCTGGTTGTTGTCTTTACTTAATTGGATTAAACTGGTTCCCCGCGGGAAAATTGATTATAAAGCGGCCATTGTAAGTCACGAACCATCGTATAAGGAAACGGTAGCGTTGCTTGAACGGGCCCGGTACAATCTGGATATAATGGGCCGCATAGCCGTGAACCAGGCGGAGAAAGGCCATAGTCTGGGAACTGTAGCCGACCTCCCTGCCATCAGGGAGATTTACCGTATCAACGAGCTGATTTTCGACAGCACCGGTTGCGCGTACAAGGACATTATTGCAAATATGGAACGCTGCGCGCCGAAATCATTTTTTAAGATACATGTTTCAGGAAGCGAGGTATTGGTTGGCAGCAATAATTCGCGGCACCATGCCGATGAATTTTCATTGGAACAGCGATATGAAATAGGTACTGCCGAAGGAAAACGCAATAAGAGGATTGTAGATATATTCAGTGCGCTGGTATTGTTACTGGGTTCGCCGCTGTTTCTGCCAAGAGTGAAAAATAAGTCAGGATTTATAGCAAATATATTCCAGGTTCTTGCAGGCAAAAAAACCTGGGTTGGCTACGAAACCGGCAGGACTAACGAGGCTGTAAAACTACCGGTATTGAAACCGGCGGTGCTTCCACCCTATCAGATTCCGGACGGCTACAACCCGGACGAAGAAAATAAATGGAACCTGTATGAACAGTACGCGCGGCATTATTCTACCCTCGATGATCTGCGTATTATATGGGTCAATTTTCCATATCTTGGAGACAAAAAAATCTAGATTTTCCCGAAAATTTTTTTTGAATTTTTTGGTGATTTCAAAACAATGATTACCTTTGCACTCCCATCACGAAAGAACAACACATTCTTCCTTAGCTCAGTTGGTTAGAGCATCTGACTGTTAATCAGAGGGTCGCTGGTTCAAGTCCAGCAGGGAGAGCTGAAAATCAAGCGGTTACATCAAAAATGTAGCCGCTTTTTCTTTTTTTGCAAAAGGCATTTACACCGCGTAAAGGCGCTAAATCTACAGCGCAATTGCAAAAACAGAATCAGGAAGGAATGTCTCCCAACGCCTTATAGCTTGGAAAATTTAGAAGTGAATTTTCCGAATTACGTTGCGATATTGATATGATACAAGCCCGGACCAAGTTTAGCGGTGCTTATCTCGAATTGATTAATGCCGCTTTTCACTTTGATTACTTCGGAAATAAGTGTGCGTCCAGAAACATCCAGAACACGAATAGTTGCGGGAGAAGCACTAGCAAAGTGGCCATTGCTAAAGCGTATGGATATATTTTCCGAAGCCGGATTCGGAAAAATTTTTAAGGCACTGGTCGCGTCATCCAAATCAACTATACCCACCCCGTTGAGCGGAGCAGAGCACGAGTCCGTATAATCACCACCGATCCAGCGGGCTATAAACTCGTAGTTCATGCTATTTATCTCATAAAATGCTGAGCTATTAGCTGGAAATTGCGGCTGAACCTTCTGCTCGACTTTTCTGACACGGCATCAAGAGCATCGCCGGCATCCTCGGGATAGCTTCAAGAAACGGCCACCGGCCGTTATACAGAAAAATTGGGTGGCTTCTTCCCTAACAGATCAGCGCACAACATCCATTGGTATTCGATTATCGGATTGCCGGAGATTTATTACAGCGACAGCAACAGAACCATCATATTGTCTGACATGGGTTGCGACAGCGTAGTAGCACCTCCATCTGGAATAGGTAAATTAACCCCTAACCCCACAACCATAAACGTTTACCCTAATCCCGCGACGCATTCTATCCGTCTAAAAAAACGCCGCTGTTTTCAGCAATGAATCATTGCTTACCATTTCAGATGCCCTGGGCAGAAAGGTACTTCAATATAAAATTCCTGTGGGCAAAAAAGAAGTTATGGTTCTTGTTGCGGAATGCTGAAGCTATTTTCTGCTTACTTTCCAATACTGCCGGCCAATATTCCCGTCTATTAAAAAAACAACTCGCTATGAAACAACACTTAATTCTTTGCATCTTATTGTTCGTTATTCAACAAGGTGAACTATGGGGACAAAGCTTCGCGCCCCTGGGCGCCGAATGGTGCTTCCACGGCAGGGACATAGATTATTACTACACCAACAACTCTGGTCCGGTACGCACCAATTGGGTAGATAAGGTGGTTGTAGAAAAAGATACTGTAGTTGCCGGGTTGGCATGTCGCATGCTATCACTTCAACGTCAGGAAAAAACCAATTATAACCCGAATCTCGTTCCAAAGCAATCGGGGCATATTTTCATTTACGACAATACAGATACCGTATTTGTGTACAGCGACTTTCATCAGATGTTTGTACCGCTTTACATATTTTCGGCAGAGGAACAAGATACTATTTGCCTGCCAGTGGCAGAACCACAATTCACGGAAGGTATTACCAGTTACTGCTTTGTAATTGATTCCATCAGAACGGAGCTTTATGACCTTGAGCCACTACGAACTTTTTATACCCGGCCGGTTAACCACAATAACTCTTACTCTATAAATGTCGGAACATTCACCGGCCTGGCAGGCGAACTTCTGGCCATCGGTCGTTATACCGAAAAGCTGGGCGGAACCTGGCCGCTCGTGGGTGGTTTCTTCCCTAATATATCCGCGCACAACGTTCATCAGTTTTCGCGCATCGGATTTCCCGCCGGCGATATAAGTTATTACAGCGACGAAAACTACAGCATTGTACTATCAAGTCTAAATTGTGATAGTGTGGTAGCACCTCCTTCCAGCATAAGAAAATTAAACCGGAACGCAACTAACATCAAAATCTACCCTAATCCGGCAGCGAAATTTATCAAATTGACGACGGCAACACCCTTTACAATAGAAACCATATTAAGCATTTCAGACGCTTATGGAAGAAAGCTGTGTGACTACAAATTGCCAGCAGGCCAATCAGAAGCCATGGTTACTGTCGAGTATTTAATCCCGGGTCTCTATTACCTGCAACTCCGGGGCACTGATCTCGATTTCCGGCAAAAGCTGGTTATTCAGGATATGGAGTAAAGGCAGGTGAAAATGAAGCGTGGAAACAATAGTACAGAAATCTGCACATAACGTGCTGCAGGGTAAGATTTATCACCCTCAGCCGAAGGCTGCAGATTCTTTTAATCTTTTCAGAAGACAATAGAAAACCAGGTGCAACAATACGCTGCAACCTGGATTCCGGAAAACATTTCGACCTTATTTACCAGAACGTTCTTCCATCAAAGGACGCAACATGCGACGAACACCCAGTAAGGCCAGCAATCCTGCAATGAGCACTATATAAGGGGCAAAAGGCAAGTGATCAATCGCACTTCTGCCTACTTTCATTATATAACAACCAGTAAAAGCTCCAATGAAACTTACTATCCAAATATCTATTTTACCAAAACGCATCGGAGCAAAGGTAAGCATTGCCCAAAAAACGACCTATCAAAATCATTTATTTCGGTGTAATGCCTAGCCTGCAGTTCAGCGCAGGCTGTAAGGTATTCGGCGTACTTTCACAACCGGCCCTCAAGAGCTTATGTTTCTTCATCTTCCTGAACAATGTCCGGATTAGCCATATCAGCGGGAATATCCAAATCTTCTCCCGTATCGAAAGGGCTGTCGCCTGATCCTTCATTCAAAGGTTCACCGTCCAGATCGGTGTCGTCGGGTGCAGCTGAAAACCGGGATTCGTCGCTGGACAAATCCTGCTCAGCAGACTCAAGCAGTGCTATTTCGGTAGCGCTGATATCGGTGTTCCCATCTGTCAACGACTCGCCTTCGTTTGCGGGCACATCTGCATCGGCATCATTGTCCTGCGTACCTTCCGGCAATTGCCTGCTTAAACGGTAATCATCGTCTGAATCCACCAGGCGTTCCATGTCTTCGGGTGCAATATGATCGATTCGGGGTTCTGTTTGTTCCCGGTCATTGTCTTCAAATTGCATATTGTCTTCATTAGGTATTGACATAATGTTGATTTTCTCTTTCTAACTTTAAAACGAAAGAATGGTTTTGTTATATCGTAAAATTAACATCCGGCCCGGTACAGGCGGGAGCGGCAATGGTATTTTAAATACATTTGTATCAACCATTCAAGCTTTCAAACACCCTAATCCTCTGTATATGGAATACCGTTCACTGGGCAATTCGGGACTGCGCGTTCCGGTATTAAGTTTTGGTACCGCTACCTTTGGCGGGACCACCGATTTCTTCAGGGCCTGGGGCACAACTCAATTGGCAGAAGCAAAAAGCCTGATTGATATTTGCCTCGAACATGGACTTCATTTTTTCGATACGGCAAATACCTATTCCTCAGGTGTGTCGGAGCAAATTCTGGGAAATGCGGTCAAAGGCAGAAGGCAGGAGCTAATGATTTCTACCAAGGCTACTTTCCGTATGGGTAGCGGGCCTAACGACTATGGATCGGGTCGCAGCCATCTGGTTCGAAATTGTGAACAAAGCTTGAAGCGGCTCGACACCGACTATATAGACCTGTATTATATGCATGGCTTTGATGCTACTACTCCGGTAGAAGAAACCTTACGAGCGCTGGAGCATTTGCTCTCATCGGGCAAAATAAGGTATATCGGTTGTTCCAATTTCTCAGGCTGGCACCTGATGAAGTCACTTTCCGTTTCGGAGCGTTATGGCTGGTCAAAGTATATTGCCCACCAGGCTTACTATTCATTATTGAACAGGGAATTTGAATGGGAGCTTATGCCGCTGGGCCTCGACCAGGGTGTAGGCACAGTAGTTTGGAGTCCACTATCGGGCGGTCAGTTAAGTGGAAAAATTAAAAGGAACGAGGCTGTATCGGAAAATAGCAGGTATGCGCAACAAGGTAGTCACGGGCCTGCAGCCGATCCCGAACGGCTCTACTCAATTGTGGACAAGCTGATAGAAATTGCAGCGCAGCGCGGTAAAACGGTGGCGCAGGTTGCCCTCAACTGGCTACTGCAAAGACCGGGCATTAGTAGTATTGTAATCGGAGCACGCAGCAGGGAACAATTACTCCAAAATTTGGGAAGTGTGGGGTGGCAACTAACACGCGACGAAATAGAACAACTGGACGCCATCAGTGAGGTAGCACCCATTTATCCCTACTGGCATCAAAATAAGAACAGTGAGTTCAGGACAGCAGTGAACTTGTATCAGCACCTCAACCAAAGCGACACCTGACAACAATGTGTACCTGCGGCGAAGCCGATTGTAAAGAAAAAGTCTGTTCCGGGCCGAACAACCAGCTGACTACACAAAGTGACGCCAGCATGCCGCATAAAAAAAGTCCGGACCCCTGGGAGGATCCGGACTATAACTATTTTACAGAATTTAGTTCTGAGAAGCTTTGAACTTATTGACTGCTTCGGTCAGTTTTGGCAATATTTCAAAAGCATCACCCACAACACCGTAGTCTGCCGCTTTAAAGAAGGGAGCTTCGGGATCTTTATTAATTACTACAATTGTTTTAGAGCTGTTTACACCCGCCAGGTGCTGAATAGCCCCGGAAATACCCACAGCTATATACAAATTCGGACGAATAGTTCCGCCGGTTTGTCCTACGTGCTCGTGGTGTGGACGCCAGTGCGCATCCGCTACAGGACGGCTGCAAGCCAGGGTAGCACCCAATGCCTTGCCCAGATCCTCCAACACACCCCAGTTTTCGGGACCTTTTAATCCACGACCACCGGATACAACCAGTTCTGCTTCACTCAATGGAATCTCGCCTTTAACTACATCTTCAGAGAGTTTTTTAACGCCGAAGTCAGCATCGGAAAGATTCAGGTCCAGCGCTTCCACGCTTACGCTTCCTCCGGTTTTAGTAACACCGAAGGTATTGGGCACCAGAGAAATAACCTTAACATCGGAATTCACTTTCACAAACGCGAATGCTTTACCTGAAAACACGGTTTTCTTTACCACGAAACCATTCTCTGTCTGCGGGTAATCGATGGCTCCGGAAACCAGGCCGGCTTTGAGTTGTGCCGCTACAAAACCGGCAACAGCTTTACCGCTCACATTGTAAGACACGATTACAACTTTAGCGCCGCTTTTTTGGGTAGCTGCTGTAATAGCTTTTGCGTAAGCTTTGGCATCGAAATTATCAAAACGGGCATCGGCCAGATGCAGTACTTTAGTAGCACCATATTCACCCAACTGGTTAAGTTCGCTGGCACTGACTGTACCCATTACTAAAGCAACCACGTCGCCAGCACCAATACGTTTGGCCGTTTCCGCAGCGTAGTTAACTGTTTCAAAGGCTTTTTTCTTAAAAGAGCCTTGTGTATGATCAACAAATACTAATACTGACATTTCTTATTTGAGATTGGAATTTGAATATATTTATTAACACTCGCAGCAAATCGATGGCTTAAATCACTTTTGCTTCTGCATGCAAAGCCTGCACGAGCTCGTCCATCTGATCTACATTGAAAAGCTTCACACCGGTTTTAGCTGGCGGCATTTCGTATGATACAACCTCGGATAGGGGGCTGATTGCTGCCGGCTCTACTACATTCAGTGGTTTGGTGCGGGCCGCCATAATTCCGCGCATATTGGGAATACGCGCCTCAGCCATTCCTTTCTGGCAGGAAATAACAGCCGGCAGGGTAACCTCGTCTGTTTCTTCGCCGCCTTCGATCTCGCGCTTAACAGTGGCCTTTCCGCCTTCTACATTCAGGGAGCTCGCAAAACCAACATAAGCGTAATCCAATTCACCGGCGATGCCTGCACCAACGGAAGCATTATTATAGTCGATCGACTCTTTACCGGCAAGAATCAAATCATATCCTTTGTCTTTCGCAAAAGCAGCAATTTGGGCCGATACGGTATAGGTATCGTTACTGTCTGTATTAATCCGGAAAGCCTGATCACCACCCAGTGCCAGTGCTTTACGCATTACCGCCTCTGCTCCGGCAGCACCTACAGTTACCAGATGCACTTCGGTTGCCTGGCCTGCTTCTTTCATTTCCAATGCTCTTACCAGGGCATACCATTCGTCGTAAGGGTTGATAATATAAGTAACCCCCTGCTCATTGAATTTCGTATTGTTATCCGTAAAAGCAATTTTGGAGGTAGTATCGGGTGCCTGTGCAATACAAACCAGTATTTTCATTAGCAGATTATTTTTTTTCTGTAAAAAATGAATTAAAATGAGCGCAAAGATAAATAAGAAATGTTATAGCGCCGTAATTCACAGGCAAAAAACCAAAGGGCAGCCGTATTTCGGCGATGTATAAAGATCAAAAATGGCAAAAAAAAGCCGGACTGCTTTAGCCCGGCTTTTTTATCTATATCATTCAACTAACGTCTTCCGAAAATACGGGGACAGGTCATCTGAATATATTTCTTAACATTACCAAATGCATCGAAGTACACGGTGGCTGAGAGACCTACTGTCCAGTACCAGTCGTTACGCTTGAAATCGCCCCGCTGGAATTTATAATTAGGATAGTTGCCATCCCACTCGGTATTCATATTCCCTCTGTACGACATCTCTACGGCTTTTTGTCCTTTATAGGCCAGCAGCGTATCCATATTTACATAGCTACGGCTAACATCGTCCAGATAATCGGTGCTGGTATAACGCAAGCCAACTTCAGCTGAAAGCATTACGGTATTACCAATAAAGCATTTGATACCGGCTCCAAAGGGGAAGGAAGCATTTACCAGCGGATACACCTGACGATCGGGGTACTGAGGCAGTCCCTGCCCTTCTGTACTCATATTGCGGAGTACAACCTTTTTCCGTCCGTCATCCAAAGCATAGGGACTTCCGTAGAAAGCACCCACACCAGCAAAGACGTAAGGCGTAACATGGAATTTCTCCATATCGATTGGCAACAGGTTAAGTTCGATACCGCCGTACAACTCTACCAGATTATTGGAGAAGCTCAGGTTACGTAACTTATTTGCTCCGATATCAGAAAGACTGTCGGCCCCGGTTACACTGATATAAGAAGCGCCAAAACGGAAACCGACGCTTGGATTAACGAAGTACTTATACATGATACCTCCGCTGGGCTTATATGTACGTGCATTCGCCACACCTGTAGGTACCCATTTCGTCTGCAGATCACCATAGTAATTTGCTACACCGGCCCATAACCCAATTTCATGGTGTTTTTGTGCAGTTACAGCAAGAGGAAGCGCTAGCAGGCAAGAAAGTAATAGTCTTTTCAATGTAACAATTTTAGTATTATTAATACAATCGCCTGCATACCGTAGCAAGCGACTTTAATATCCGATTAACAAAAGACGTTACAAATATAATTTTTAGAATCGAAAAACAAAAGGAACATTTTATTTTTTTTGAATCCTGCCAGGGTATTGACTTTCAGTAAATTTTACCCCGGAAGAAACGTAAAAAACAGCCTGTGTCCCGGCCCCTTACAATCGTTGAATTAGGCGACCACCCGGTATTTCAAATGAACTTCCGGCCTTTGGCTTTCTCAATTATTTCCGACGAATTTTGAGCCTAAGATAGTTCGGTTTTGTGGTAGAACCAAGTAGAATTATAGTAAAAGTCAAAAAAACTCAGCACCTGGTACTATATCTTTCTAAAGTCCGGCTCCCCATACGTATTCCCAAAAAGTCCATTTACCTTTGCGCCAAATTTTTACATCTTATGCAGTTCAATCGCAAAGGTTTTTCGAATGATCTGCTGGTAGAATTATACCGGCAGATTGTGAAACCACGCATGATAGAAGAGAAAATGCTGATACTCCTTCGTCAGGGTAAGGTTAGCAAATGGTTTAGCGGCATAGGCCAGGAAGCAATTGCTGTAGGAGCCACAATGGCGCTGGATCAGGACGAATATATAATGCCACTGCACCGCAACCTTGGTGTATTTACTGCGCGCAACATGCCTTTTTCAAAACTATTTCTGCAATGGCAAGGAAGTAAAGAGGGATACAGTAAAGGCAGAGAGCGTTCGTTTCACTTTGGAAGCAACGAACACCATATCTGCGGAATGATTTCACACCTGGGTCCGCAACTTGCCATAGCCGATGGTATTGCCCTGGCTCACAAACTGCGTAAGGAACAAAAAGTATCTCTTGCATTCTCGGGCGATGGCGGTACCAGCGAAGGCGACTTTCATGAAGCGTTAAATACCGCGGCAGTATGGGGCTTACCCGTAATATTCCTCATCGAAAATAACGGCTACGGGCTCAGTACTCCGGTAAGAGAGCAATTTGTATGCCGGCAACTTGCCGACAAGGCAGTAGGCTATGGGATGAAAGGTATTACCATCGACGGCAACAACCTGCTCGAAGTGTATAAAACCATACAGGAGGCCCGGAACTATTGCATTAAAGAACAAAAGCCAATACTGATAGAGGCCATGACCTTCCGCATGCGGGGTCACGAAGAGGCCAGCGGCACCAAATATGTACCCAGGGAGTTGTTTGAAGACTGGGGCAAGAAAGATCCCGTAAAGAATTTTGAAGATTATCTGCTCAAAGAGAAAGTTCTGAGCACGGAAAAAATTGAAACCATCAGGGAGGCCATCAGGGAAGAAATAGAAGCCGGCCTCGAAATCGGGTTCGCTTCATCCGCCATCACTGCCGATACGGCCGAAGAATTGTCGGATGTGTTCAAACCCTTTAAGGCAAGCAATACAGATACCAGCAATAGTAGCAAATCGGAGAAAAAAATGATTCAGGCGCTAGCTGAGGGTATGAAACAGGCCATGGAAAAACATGAAAACCTGGTGTTGATGGGTCAGGATATTGCAGAATATGGCGGGGCCTTCAAATTAACGGAAGGCTTGGTAGAACAGTTTGGTAAATCAAGGGTTCGCAACACGCCCTTATGTGAAAGTGCTATAGTAGGTACGGCGCTGGGGCTTTCCATTAAAGGCTTTAAATCGATGATGGAAATGCAGTTTGCCGACTTCGTTACGGTGGGCTTCAACCAAATAGTTAATAACCTGGCTAAAATATACTACCGTTGGGGACAACACGCCGATGTAGTAATACGTATGCCTACAGGTGGTGGCGTGGGCGCCGGACCTTTCCATTCACAGAGCAACGAAGCCTGGTTTACTCATACACCCGGCCTTAAAGTAGTGTATCCATCTACTCCTGAAGACGCCAAAGGCCTGTTGCTGGCCGCTTTTGAAGATCCCAACCCGGTTATGTTTTTCGAACATAAAGCATTGTATCGTAGTGTGAGCGGGCAGGTACCTGATGGCTATTACACCATTGAAATAGGCAAGGCAAGACTGGTGCAAGCGGGCAACGATTTTACCATTATTACCTATGGAAGTGGCGTTCACTGGGCTATAGACTACGCCCGTCAGCACCCTGAGCTGTCAATATATATACTGGATTTGCGCAGCCTGGCACCTTTGGATTATGATGCTATCCGCGAAGCTGTGTCTGCTACCGGCAAAGTGCTTCTTTTACACGAAGACACATTGATTGGTGGCATAGGTGGTGAAATTAATGCCTGGATTGCTGAACATTGTTTTGAACTCCTCGACGCCCCGCCCATGCGTTGCGCCAGCCTGGATACCCCGGTTCCCTTTGCAATCGAGTTGGAGAAAAACTTCCTGGCAAAGAGCAGGCTGGATGACGCCGTAACAAAACTTTTACGCTATTAATAAATAGTTACAACAAAAATCGCCCTGCTTGATCGGGGCGGTTTTTTTATGACCTCATTAGTTTACGGATGCTGTAATATCGATTCGCTCATCGTGCCGACCCAGCCCGGGAGCCGAACGTAATGGCAAACGAGTACATTGCGTACAAATAGAAATCCCGCCAGCATTGTTGCCGGCGGGATTTCTATTTAAGAGAAACGGGAATTATTTTCCTTCTTCTTCGCTTTTCATTTTGTTTTTCAGATCAGCAAGAGCACCCAAATCGCCCAGAGTTGCTTTTTCAACTTTAGACTGGATGTTTTTCACCGCTTTCTTGGTATTGTCAGCATCGGCCTGGGCAGATTTTGCTTCCGCTTCTCTTTCGTCGGCACGGCTTTGTTCCCATACTTTGCTATGAGAAACCATGATGCGTTTATCGTTGCGATCGAATTCAATGATTTGGAAAGTAAGGGTTTCATCAACGCTTACAGTTCCTTCATCTTCCTTACGCAGGTGGCGGGCAGGAGCAAATGCTTCCAAACCGTATTGCAATTGCACTACAGCACCTTTGTCGTCCTTGCGGATCACGGTACCTTCATGCTGAGAACCGATAGGGAAAATGCTTTCGAAAGTATTCCAGGGATCATCTTCCAATTGTTTATGTCCCAGAGAAAGCTTGCGGTTATCTTTATCGATGCTGAGGATGCTAACTTCAATTTCGTCGCCTACTTTAGTGAATTCGCTTGGATGGTTGTAACGCTTGGTCCAACTCAGGTCGCTGATATGGATCATACCACCGATTCCGGTTTCCAATTCTACGAAAACACCGTAAGGAGTAATATTTTTCACAGTGCCTTTGTGACGGCTTTCAACCGGGAAGCGATCTTCGATAGAACCCCAGGGGTCGTCGGTCAGTTGCTTGATAGAAAGGCTCATTTTGCGCTCTTCTTTATCAAGGGTTACTACTTTGGCACTGTATTCATCACCCATCTTGAAGAATTCCTTCGCATTGATAGGTTGTGAGCTCCAGGTAATTTCTGAAACGTGCACCAGACCTTCAACGCCAGGCAATACTTCAAGGAATGCACCGTAGTCTTCGATATTTACAACTTTACCTTTCACTTCAGCACCTTCCTGAATTTCTGCAGGCAGGTTATCCCAAGGATGAGGAGTCAGTTGTTTCAGACCAAGACTAATACGTTTTTTCTCATCATCAAAATCAAGTACTACAACGTTCAGTTTCTGACCATTGCTCAATACTTCGTTCGGATGAGAAATACGTCCCCAGCTGATATCAGTAATATATAAGAGACCGTCTACGCCACCCAGATCCACGAATGCTCCGAAATCGGTAACATTTTTAATGGTACCTTCCAGAACCTGTCCTTTTTCCAGTTTAGACATGATTTCACCACGTTGTTGCTCCAGATCACTTTCGATAAGTGCTTTGTGCGAAACAACGGCGTTACGGATCTGCTCGTTAATTTTTACAACTTTGAAATCCATTGTTTTGCCCACATACTGATCGTAATCCGTTACAGGTTTTACGTCAATTTGAGAGCCGGGAAGGAATGTTTCGAGACCGTTTACGTCTACGATCAAACCACCCTTGGTTTTGGAGGTAATAGTACCGGTAACTACTTCACCAGATTTGAAGTAATCCACCACATTTTGCCAGCTGCGAACCTGGCGTGCCTGACGACGGCTCAGGCTCAATTGTCCTTCGCGGTCTTCTTTCTCAAGAACCAGCACTTCGATTTCATCACCGATTTTCAGGTTAGGCATATCACGGAATTCGTTCAGTGATACCAGACCGTCGGATTTAAAACCGATGTTTACGATCGCATCTGTTTTTGTCAAACCTACAATAGTACCTTGAATCAATTCTGATTCTTCGATGCTTTTGAATGTTTGTTCGTAGCTTTTTTCAAGCTCTTCGCGTACTTCTTTTGAATAAGAAGCAACGTTACGCTTATCGACGTTCCAATCGAAATCGTCATGAGCGCTGTTTTGATTGTTAATAATTTGGTTTTCTTCCAATGTTAAAGTCCTCCTTTTATAAGAAATTTTGGGCAGCAAAGGTAAGTGTTTTTTTTAATGGGAGGAATTTTATTTTCCAGCCATAAAAAAACTCCCGGACTGCACTGTCCGGGAGTAGGATTAGCATTAAGGTGATTAACGAAGCAGGGTCACATCACCACGGAAAATTTTCGGTGTGCCATCGGGCAGCGTAAGGCGAATAATGTAATAATAAACATCTACCGGTGCAGGATCGCCGTTAATGGTGCCATCCCAGCCTTTTGTGCTGGAAGCGTCGTCGAATACCAGTTTGCCCCAACGATCAAAAACTTTAAATTCCAGCAACTTGTCAAAACGGAGATTATAAACGGTAAACCTGTCATTCAAACCGTCGCCGTTTGGACTAAATGCATTGGGTAGCACGCTCTCCGAGGCGTATTCAACATTGATATTGAAATAAGCTGTATCCCGACAACCATACTGGTCGATACCAATCATTGAATACTGCATAGATTTTAACGGACGGGCGATAGGACTTTCAGCAAGCGGATCATTGAGATAAGTTACCGGATCCCAGAGCCAGTAAATCGCATCGCTTTCAGAAGTCAGTTGAATGGCATCACCATATTTAATAGTGGTGTCGAGCGGCGACAGATAAGAGAATTTAAATGGCGGAACCACATGCAGAATCATACTGTCGGAACTTTGGCAACCCGCCTCCGGCGTGGTGGCAGTAACTACCAGCTTATAATCACCAATAGGTGCAAAGAATTTATTATTAGCTGAGAAGTTATCGCGCAGATGCGTTGCAGGACTCCAGGAATAAGTGTAATCGATATCCAAGGGTAAAGCATACACATTCAGATCAACCGAATCGCTCAAGCAAATGGTAGTGTCTTTAGCCGGCAGCCTCAACTGCGGTATGGGTTCCACATTCACAAAATAAGTACGGGATACGGACGGGCAGGTAGCCGGTGCGCCCGGCATACTCACGGTGATGGTATAAGCAGTAGATACTGTTGGTTTGGGATGTATGGTCAGGCCCAATGGAAGGGGATCCGGAATCAATGCCGCCGGCGACCAGGAGAAATTGAGGGTGGGATCTATATCAGCAGTGATTTCAACCTCTGTATTGGGACAAACAGTAATCGGTGGCGTAGGAATATTCACATACAAAGAGTCATAAATATACATTACCGCGGTATCAATTACATTAGCCTGTCCATTACCGCACAGGTAGGGCGATAACGCTTTAATAATGACGCTGTCTACTTCAGGTGGATATTGAACCAGCAATGGTTTGATTTCCAAATCTACCGAAGCCTGGTTGGCCGGAATTACGATACTGTCGGCAATTAACTGATAGTCTACACCATTGACGGCCGAACCCTCAATAAGGTATTTAACCGTAAGAGGCGTAGGCCGGGCAGCAGGACGGGTAAACTTAATATAACCTGATTTACAACCTCTGATACAGTGCGCCACATCGTCGTTACCCCCTTCCGTAGATTCGGGCGTCAGTTTAATACCGGTTGAATTCAGGCTTCCTGCTCTCAGAAACACGCCGGAGTCGAATGATTGGTCACCACCATCAGCGATAGCGAGTTTCAGGTGGTAAGTATCACATGGAATAACTCCAGCTATAGCTGTCAGTACGGTAGTGAATCCATCGTATACGATATTGGCACCACCCAATCCCTCATTATCCACATAATACATATTGAAAGGGGAGCCTGGTCCCATTGCATTACAAGTACCAATTGGGTTAAATGTACCATTAGGTGCCATATTTACCGAATTGATGGCCACCGGAATATTGGTTCCCGGCACCAGCGCAATACTAGGGTTTCCGGTAATGCCGGGTCCTGAAATAAAGAAGCCGAATACATCATTAAATCCGGAGCAAGCAAATTCAGGATATTCTTCCGAACCAAATACATAGTCGAACTTAATTGTATCGCCAGCGGGCACAAAGTCAAATTCAAGTACACAGGCATCGCGCGATTGAACAGAAGAGCCTGAGGAAGCCAGCAGCGCATTCAAATCCGGGTCGCCAACACTACCGTTAATGAATGTGGCACTACTAAAAAAACTTACATTATTGGCTATACTCAGCGCGTTACCACTGGAAAGCACAATACCGCTGTCAATGCCAATATCACTGGGATTGCCATTGAAATTGAACTTACCGGTACCAGTGCCCGCACCTTCCGAAGGACATTGACCATTCAGCGTCGCGTTCATCATAATAACGCCTGCCCCCACCAGAGTTTCCGCCAGTTGCGTGGCATTAAAACCACCGGTAACCGTTATTTGAGCCTTGGCAGCAACTGAAATAAGCAACAGACTAGAGAGTAGTAGTTTTTTCATATCGTAAAATGGTCGAGTAATGGTTTGTATATTATAAAATTCAGCTAATTTAAATACATGACTTATAAAAAAAAAATTCCGTTGGGTTAAAAAAAAGCCTCCCTTGGAAAGAAAATACATGCATTACCCAAGCAGAAAAGTTAAAAAGCCGTCTTACAGCCATTTACAGCTCAATTTCCCCCTTCAGTATCCATATTGAAAATTTAACCGATACGCAGTTGTAAATGTTAAATATTTCCTGACATCTTACAGCTTATGTTTACCAAACGTAGTTATATTAAGATGTGTCTATCTTTGTGCTGCCTTACCGACATAATTACCGAAACAGATTGATAATTTATAAGATGATATGCGTGTACTATTAAGAATGATGATTTTGTGTGTGCTGTTGTTTTCGGGCATCAGTAGCAGGGCTTCACATATGATCGGTGGAGACGTTACTTACCGGTGTATGGGTAATAATAATTTCGAAATCACGATTACCCTCTATCAGGATTGCCAGTATGGCGAGCCTGAGGCTATTCTGGACGACAATCCTGCAGAATTTGCGATTTATACCGGAGGCCCGAATCCTACTTTGTTTATGGCGCAAAGCAGGCCGGCAGTTGCTACAGACAATGTTCCTGCAAATTTCAGCAACGAGTGTATTAACAATTACCCGACAACCTGCATGCGTCGCCAGATATTCAGGTTTACGGTAAACCTGCCACCCAATCCCCAAGGGTATTATATTGTTTACCAGCGCTGTTGCAGAAACGCAGCTATCAATAATATTCAAACCCCTGGCAACATAGGTGTAACTTATGGTACCCGTATTCCTCCCTTTGCTAGTGGCGAATGTCCTAATAACAGTGCAGTATTCAAGAGTCTGCCGCCACAAATAATATGCGCCAACAATCCTTTTGTCTATGACTTTTCGGCGACGGACAGCGACAACGACTCACTTACCTATAGGCTCTGCGAGGCTAAGCTGGGCGGTACTACCTTTGATCCAAAACCCTCAGGTAACAATATTACGCCACCGCCACACTCATCGGTACCGTATAGTGCTGGCTACTCCGCTGCCATGCCATTGCCCGGCGCCCCGCCACTCCAAATTAATCCTACCACCGGTTTGCTAACTGGAACCCCAAATATCGTAGGTCGTTTTGTAGTTACCGTATGTGTGGATGAATGGCGCAATGGCTCAATAATCAATACCATATCAAGAGATGTACAGTTTGTAGTTACCAGTTGTTCCAGAGCTGTAGTTGCCAATATACCCGAACTTCCAGATGAACCTAACACCTATGCAATTCAATGCAAGGGTTATACAGTCGACTTTCAAAATAACAGTACGGGAGGTTTTAGCTATTTCTGGGAATTTGGCGTACCCGGAGCTACTTCCACCGAAGCAAATCCGTCCTTTACTTATCCCGACACGGGTGTCTATCTTGTTACTTTATATGTAAATAAGGGCACTACCTGCCCCGACAGTATTTCAAGGCTTGTGAAAATCTTCCCTGAATTTCACGCGGATTTTTCCTGGGAAGGAAAATTATGTCCCGGCGAGCCTATTCGTTTCCTCGATGAGTCTGATGCAACCTATCCGCCCGTCGTATCCTGGAACTGGGATTTTGGTGACGGACAAAGCTCAACGGATGAGAATCCGGTACATGTTTATGCGAAACCCGGAGGCGCCAAGGAAGTTACCCTTACGTCGCGAAGCGTATTAGGCTGCCGCGACCAGATTACTAAAACATTGCCACTCCCTTATTTTAATCCTTTTGCAGGCAACGATACTATCATCGTTTTGGGGTACCGTTTCAATTTGAATGGCACCGGCAGCATGTTCTACCAATGGAGTCCGCCCGACTACCTCAGCGATCCGAATATTGCCAATCCTGCGGCTAACTTCCCTGATACCGGAACCTATACTTATATTCTGACCGGAACCAATGAAGAAGGCTGTCTGGCCCGGGATACGATTGTAATTCAGGTGGTTTCTACGGGAAGTGCCTTCGTTCCAAACGCCTTTTCGCCAAATGGTGATGGCATCAATGACGTACTAATGCCCCGTATTGTAGGATTTTCGGAAATCTCTTCTTTCCAGATATTTAATCGTTTCGGACAGCAGGTATTTAGCGCTACCAAAAATAATTACCCTGCCTGGGATGGTAAGATAAACGGTGTTCCGGCCGACATTGGCACTTTTTACTATGTAATACGTCTTAAAGATGCCGACGGAAAAGAATCCAAAATGACAGGTGATATTATCCTGATCAGGTAACGAGGGTATTGTTGACGGGGCAATGTACGAAGGGGAATTCCCGTTTTTGGCCCGCCTGTATTATTCTTTAATTTTGGCGCAAATTTTTAAAAAGCCTTGAAGATTTTTATTACCGGAGCAACATCCGGATTCGGAAAAGCCATCGCAGAAAAATTTGCCGTTGGTGGGAATCAACTTTGGATTAGCGGACGCCGCGGCCATCGCTTGGAGCAGCTGCGCAATCAATTGGAAGCGAAGGGTTGCGCCGTATTTGCGAGCACGCTAGATGTACGTGATAAACAAGCAGTGAACGCCGTTGCTGCCGAGGTGGCTCAAGAATGGGGTACGCCGGACGTTTTGATCAACAATGCCGGCCTGGCGCTCGGACTTGGTCCCATCGACGAAGGTGATACAGATGATTGGGACACAATGATTGATACCAATATCAAAGGTCTGCTCTATCTTACCCGTGCGCTTAGTCCGTTAATGCGTTCTCATAAAAAAGGACATATCATCAATATTGGCTCTACTGCGGGTAAAGTGGTGTATCAAAACGGCAACGTCTACTGCGCTACTAAATTTGCAGTGGACGCGCTCACGCAAGCAATGCGCATCGAATTGCTACCCCACCATATAAAAGTTACTGCTATCAACCCCGGCATGGCGGAAACTGAGTTTTCCCTGGTAAGGTTCAAAGGAGACGAAGAAAAAGCCGCGATGGCTTATCGCGGCTTTACGCCTTTATACGCAAGAGACATAGCCGACGCGGTATTTTACTGTGCCGGTTTGCCGCCCCATGTTTGTATCAACGATATGACTATTACCTGCACGCAGCAGGCCAATAGTATATATAAAACCAGCCGCTAGGTTACTCGCCTCCGGCTGGTTTTGCAGCTGCTGTTCTAAACAGCATAATGTCGCGGTCAAATAAGTATATCCCGCTTTTATCGTCGCCTACAAGTTCCAGTTTATCGTTTAAGGTACGTGCCAGACGCTCTTCTTCAATCTGTTCTGCTACATACCATTGCAGAAAATTATGGGTTGAAAAATCCCTTTCTTTCAGCGCCAGTTCCACCAGCTCGTTAATGCTTTCCGACACCATTAATTCGTGTTTCAACAATTCCTCAAAAACTCTTTTGAGCGATTGAAAAGTAATAGGAGGCTGGGGAAGCGGCGGTACTACGGCAAATCCGCCACGTTCGTTGATATACCGGATCAATTTCAACATGTGAATTCTCTCCTCGTCCGACTGTTTGTAGAAAAAATCAGTAACCCCGTCGAGACCAGGTTGAATTTCAGCCCAGGAAGCCATAGCCAGGTATGCCTGTGATGACTCAGCCTCCATAGCCACTTGCTTGTTAAGCGCTTCCTGAATACTTTTAGTAAGCATAATCTTAGTGTTTTAATGTGATTAATTGCAGCAGTATCCCACTGACCTATATAGCCTGTTGGAATAGCTGAAAGCATTATAGCAGACAATTGCTGCGGTAATTTGTTGTTCGACAAAATTAGATTTTTCCGCTCACTCCGTTATAGATCATTTGAATGGCCAGATAAGTGACCACAATCGAAAATCCAAGACGTAACCATTTGGTTTGCAGCCGTACCAGTATTTTGGCACCTGCCATTGCTCCTACCAGAACCCCCAACATTACAGGTGCTGCAATCCCGGGCAATATGTACCCCTTTTGAAAATATACGACGGCGCTGGCAGTAGCCGTAACGCCAATCATAAAGTTGCTGGTCGTGGTCGAAACTTTGAACGGTATACGCATGATGTTATCCATTGCAAGCACTTTCAGAGCGCCCGACCCTATTCCCAGCAAGCCGGAAATAACACCTGCAACAAGCATCATCAAAAATCCGCCAGCAACATTTGTGACACTGTACTGCCTCAACTGGCCCTGCTCAACAAAACTTCCATTCAACCTGAGCCGGGCTGCCAGCGAACCTGCATGCTCTACTTCCTTAATCGACGACCTCCTGCGTAAATTAAGAAAGACAGACAGTACCAACACCAGGCCGAATATGATGGCCAGCGACTGCTTAGGCAATACCGTCGTTAGCCATACACTGGCCAGCACAGCCCCGATAGTGGTTGCTACTTCCAGGAAAATACCAATTCTGATATTAGTAATCCCCTCGCGTACATAAGCTGCCGCCGAGCCGGTAGAAGTTGCGATAACCGATACCAGCGCTGCTCCGATAGCATAGTGGAAGTCGACGCCGAGGCCAAGCGTAAGCAGGGGAATAACTATTACGCCGCCGCCCATACCTGTGAGTGCTCCCAGCATTCCGGCCAAAACGGAGCCCAAAAAGGTTATTAAGGTAAATAAGTCGGTTGACATGGCTACGAAAGTACAAAGGTTTACCCTTGCTTCGCAGCCTTAAAAGAATAAAAAAGCGATGAGTACAAACTGAATCAGGGAACAGGATCGTGGCCGTGTCCTCCCCAGGGATTACAGGACAATATGCGTTTAAAGGCCAGCCAGCTGCCTTTTAGAGCACCGTACTTCTGCAGCGCTTCAACCGCATATTGCGAACAGGTAGGAGTGTAGCGGCATTGCGCTCCCAACAAGGGTGAGAGGAATCGCTGATACTGCCGGATAATAAAGATGAAAATTTGTCGTAACATGGTTTTTAACGCAACAATATTCGCCTATAGCAAAGGCAGCATCATTAGACAACCGATTGTTCCGGATTGTTGCGCTTATTGGCAATAAAGATAAGCTTATCCATCACCTTTTTTACAAGGCTTTGCGCTTCGGAGAAACTAAAATCCTCTTTCCCACTGAAAATCAGAAAGCAATGCAATTGGAAACGTCCATTGCATGCGGCATACAGCGGATGCTTTTGCAGTCGCCAGGCCTCTTTCAGCAATCGACGCACCCGATTGCGCCGGTTCGCTTTTCTGATACGCTTTTTGGGTATGCTGAATCCAACGCGCACAGGTGACTCCGGCGTAGTTGGCTGAGGACGAAACAGATAAACTACCCGCAATGGAAAAACAGAAAACGCCTCTCCGGTCTGGAAAAGCGTCTCAATTTGTTTACGAAGCTTAAGCCGTTCTACGGCAGACAACGTATTCCGCAGATGAATACCAGATGTATCCAAGAGTACGGGAATTAATTGTTGAAATAATTATTTCAAACGAAGCTCGTCGGAAACAGTCAGTTTTTTACGGCCTTTTTTACGACGGGCAGCCAAAACCTTGCGACCGTTAGCAGTTTCCATACGTTTACGGAAACCATGCACTGATTTACGACGACGACGTGAAGGTTGATAAGTACGTTTCATAATATTCTGGATTAAAACAATTTCTTTACTCTATTGCCCCTCCGGCAATATTTTCAAAAGGAACGCAAAGGTATATGTATTTTTCAGAATGGCAAAAAGAAAATTCATTTAAGTAAAGTAAATTTCTCCAGCCGCTACATACAGAACCGGCAGACGGCTTAGTCGCCAAATCCCAGTTTCATTTTCAGGTTGCAAAGTTAACCCCTCCTGTCCTCTGTTCCGAGGCTCAAAATTTAAATTTAGTCCGTGCGGCTATTTAAATAAGCTGCCCTGTCCTCGGCATTTTTTTTCTTTAGTACAAAAATTAAATTGCTGGTATTGCGGCTAAGATCCAGAATCTGCAGCTGCATGCCATGCTGACGGGCCCAATCTTCAATAAATGCCCTGCTTATAAAATGCAGTTCGTTGGTTGTCTTATTAAAATTAAACACACGGGTCGAAAGCAATTCCGTGCGTTTAGTGCCTGCGTGCCGTACTTCCAGCTCCTCAACGCCATCGCGTAGCACGAGGGTACCACCGGGCGATAAGGCTTCGTAGCAGCGATTCAGCAGCGCTAATTGCTCCACGGGGACCAGATAATGTAATACGTCACTGACAATGATGCCATCGCAGGAATGAAGGGTAAAAGTAGTCAGGTCGGCCTGTACAAAAGTAATAGGAACACTGAAGCCCGGATCCTTATAATCGTTCTCATCGGCCTTTTGCCAGGGTTTATTGCCGGAAGGCCAGTATCCCCGTTTATAATTATGCCGGGCCGTTTCTATTTTGTCTTCATCATAATCAACCCCTATAAACCGGCGCTCTTCCGATGCCCAGTGCAACATATAGGTCATAAAACCATAGCCACAGCCAAGATCGTAGAAATTGCCCGAACGGGGCAGCAGAGCGTGGAAAGGCTCATAGTTTTGCTCCAGTTTGGTTTTGACGCGGCAATACCATTCCAACACCGGGCCTTTATAAATATTCGACTTTATGATTTGCTCCCTGAAATAGGAAGGGGTTTCACTTTGCACTTTTTCAAGTGCTAATTCCTTACGGAACCAGGCGGCAATTTTTCTGCTTCGCTCGCTATAACTGGTTCCCCAGGTTGTATCTCCGGGCCGGATAGGCGGATAGAACTTAACCGTAGTAGTGCCGTCCTTCAACAGCCAGTCGCCTTTTTGCATCGTATAATGCACACCATGCAGCAGTAAGGGCACCACATCCAGATTAAGCTTTTCCGCTATATAAAATGCGCCTTTATGAAAACGGTGTATCCGGTCACTTTTAGACCGGGTACCTTCGGGAAATACAACGATGCTATAACCCCTTTGCACCAGATCGCGCAACGGCTCTATACTATCCTCTGCTCCTTCGGCCACCGGGTAGTATTCGGCCATGCGCACTATTTTTCCAAATACAGGCGAACGCCATACCCACTTATTGGTCAGCAAAACCAGTTTGGGATGCAACATGGTAGTGAGCAGAATATCCAGAAAAGAAGCATGGTTGGCAATGTAAACTGCAGGCTTTTCAAAACTCGTTGACTCATGACGCAGGATACGCTTTCTTGTGTTAGACATCACATACATTACACTGCCGGTGTACTTACTCAATATGAAATGAAAAACATACTTGCTCCTCCGGTTTCCCAAAGGGCGTAGACCCACCAGAATAATACCGGAAATAGTTACCAGCACACAGCCCGTGAAGAAATATAAAAAAGAAAATGCCGATTTAATAAGACTCCAGAGACTGAAAGGCATAAACCCTTTATTGGCCCGCGACTGTATCATAAAATTAAACAGGAAGGGCTGTAGTACCTGGGATACAAATACCACGCAAATCAATCCGAGCACCGCTATTACGGCAACAGAATGGAGCGCCGGGTGCCTGGCAAAAATCAGCGTTCCCAAACCAATTACAGTAGTTAGCACCGACAGGTAAACTGCTGAACGGGCAGCCGTAATTCTACTTTTTCCGGTTCGATACCGCTCCATCAAACTATCCATCATAAAGATGGCGTAGTCGTCGCCAAGGCCAAAAATCAAGGTAGCAATAATGATATTTACAACATTAAACTTCAGACCCAATATACCCATAAGGCCCAAAATCCACACCCATGTCAACGCCATAGGAAGGAAGGATATCAGCGCGAGTTCTATTCTGCCATATGCAATCAGCAAGGCTACAAAAACCAGGATGGCTGAATAAAACAGGATGGTGTTAAAATCCTCCTGCAATAATGCCAACAGCCGCTCTGCTACCGACTGCCGGTCTGTAGCCACTACTTCTTCCGAAGCATCAAAGGAGGTCAGAATCTGCTGACGGGAACCCGGATTAACCTTTAATGATGCAATGGCATAGTAGAGACCATCTTTCTCGTTCATACTTCCCGGAAGTAAATGCTGCAAAAACGACTCAACCTCCGGATCGAGCGGGGCATAAGAGCGCGTCAGGGTTTGTTGAAAACCCGAAAAAGCCTCCCGGCTGAAGCCTGCAGCCTGTGCAGAAAAAGCTACTTCCCTGAGTGTTCTCTCCACCTTTTCTGAAGTCCAAAACTGCTTCCAGCGGGCCAGGCGTTCTGTCTGCACTTTCTCAGAGGGAAGCAACTGCACCGGGTTGATATAATTGCGTACATGTCCATCAGCTTTGAGTTGCTGAATAGACGCCTGAATGTTTTCCAGCTTCTGCCGGGCTTGTTCTTTGCTGCTATCCTTAGCTACAACAAATACCGAACTTAAGGCATAATCGTTATGCCTGTTTAAATCTTCCTGCGCTGCCTTCAATTGAGGCGACATATAATTCAGGTGCATCAGATCTGCATCGAATTGCACCTTCCCGGCAAAATGCCAGAGCAGTGGTGTAGCCAATAGTACCGCTACCAGCAACCATTTATTGCCTTCGGGACGCAATTGCGCCAGCCGGTCAATAAACGTTACATGCATCGTATGCCCCCGCATGCTCCATTGCTGTGTAAGATGAGGAAGAAAAATTAATGTAAACAGGGACGCCCCAGCCAGACTGCTGGCAGCAAACAATCCAAGATCGCGCAATACAGGAGCATTGGCAAAACGCAGCGCCAGAAAAGCACCTACCGTGGTGAGTGCCCCCAGGGTCAGGGGCTCGGCCAGACTGCGCACATGTTCTCTCATATCTCCTCCTTCACGAATATGACTTAAGAAATGAACGGAGAAATCGATGGCAATACCTAATATTATGGCGCCCGCACCAAGTGCTATTACAGATACAGTACCCTGTACCCAATACATAATAGCCAGACCACAGGTAGCTCCAAACACAACCGGCAGCATCAGGTAAATGGGCGCGCTTTTCCGGCGGAAGACATACAAGGTGAGCGCAAGTAATAATACAATCGTAATACTAAGGGTAAGTATCGTATCGGTACGCATTTGTACAGCATTGGCAGCAGCCACCGCCGGCCCACCAAAATAATACATCTGAACCTGCGGAAACCGCTCTTTACACTGTTGCAGGAATTCATCCATCCTGGCAAACAACAAAGCATTCTTCCCTGTTTCAGAGCCGCTATATTCAAGTTCCAGAAACACCGTCATGGAGTTTCCGTTGCGATTGAATAAATAACCATCGTATAATTCGTATCCGGGGTCGAACTGCAGTGCCTGCAGCTTCTCAAATGCAAGCGGTACCATGCCTATAGGATCGTGGGCAATCCACTGCCGTGCTACAATTCCGGCCGGCGATAACAATAACCTGTGTTCCTTCTCCAATGTTGCCCGGATACGCCCCGGAACCAACATACTATCTATTTTCCGGTAATCATCTTCACTCAGGAACAAAGGCAAATATTCCAGTGCGAGTTCGCTGAAACGTTGCTCCTTATCATCATTTACCTGGTCCGTTATCTTACTGATATAGCCTTTTCCTGCCCGCTCCAGAGCCGGCAAAATCCGCTGATACAATGTAATCAGACTATCCTGGTTTTGTTGTTCCGGATCTTTAAATGAAATATTAAAAATAATTTGCTCTGCTGTTTTAGTCTTGTTCAGCACTTCGCTCATTGCATCAATTCCCTTATCGGACGGTACCATGCGATTAATATCGTTCTCCAGGCGAATCCGTACGGCTCCGGCAACTGCCAGTACAAAAAGCCCCAGCATCAGTATCCAAACCAATTTCCGACGGGTACTGAAAAAATGATAAAGGGAAACAAAAACAAACTTCATAACAACAATCTTTACAATACATCCTGGGCTTTATGAACCCAGATTTTTTCTGCCAAATGTAGCAGCGGATTGGTCATAATTGTGGTAAGCAATGCCATGATCACTAAAATCGTAAACAGCTCAGCCGACAGTATACCCAAATCATATCCTATATTCAAAACTACCAATTCAGTCAAACCCCGCGTGTTCATCAGAGCACCCAGCTGAAAACTCTCTTTCCATGCCTGACCCGAAATCCGGGCCGCGAGCATGGTTGCACCCCATTTGGCCACAACTGCAATCAGCACTACGAACAGGCACAACAACCAGGACGCCCGGGATTGCAGTAATCCTATTTCAGTACGAAGTCCGGTTGCTACGAAAAACAAGGGTAATAAAAGAAACAATGCAACGCTTTCCACCCGCTCAATGAACAATGCACGAAACCGCGCTTCTGCAGGCATAACCACCCCTGCAACAAATGCACCAAAGATGGCGTGTACACCCATCAACTCGGTAAGCAGGGAGGAACAGACCAGGAGTATCAGACAAACGGCAACGACATTTCCCGTCCGGGTTCCCTGCTGTGCCAACGCCCGACGCTGCAACCAGGGTTTCAACACTTTGAACATAAGCAGTAAATACACGATGCACAATCCTAGCGATAACAATGCGGTAAATAGCGAAGTGGCCTTAACCAATGCCACCGCAATAGCAAGCAGGCACCAGGCTGTAACGTCGTCGGCAGCAGCACAGGTAATAGCCAGGGTACCCAGACTGGTTTTCGACAAACCCCTCTCCCGAATGATGCGTGCCAATACAGGAAACGCGGTAATACTCATGGAAATACCTATAAATAAAGCGTAAGAGAGAAAGGGAACGGCTACCGCCGCGTACTTATTATAGGTAATATAGGCTAACAATACACCCAGCGTGAAGGGTGCTACAATACCTGCATGACTAATCATAACCGCCGCCTGCTTTTTACCCTGCAACAAACCCGGCTCCAGCTCCAGCCCCACAATAAACATAAAGAGTATAAGGCCCAACTGACTCAGCAGATGCAGATTGTTCAGTGACGATGGCGGAAACAGAAAACCTGATAAACCGGGAAAATAATAACCCAGAAAGGAAGCGCCCAATAAAATTCCTGCTGCCATTTCGCCGATAACCGCGGGCTGTCCCAGTTTTCGAAACAGAAAACCAGTAAGTCGGCAGGTTGTCAATATAACGCCCATTTGCATCAGGAGCACAGCGAAAGGCGATTTCAAAGCATGTAACAAGGATCCGGCATCAGGCGTTCCGGCATAAGACAGATTCTGCTTGCTTTGCTGTACCAGCGGGCTTTCCAGGGCTGCCCCCTTCAACAGTGAATAGCCGGTAATAATGGCTGCAGCCGCCAGGGTAGCCAAGTAAAATAAACCATGTTTTCTGTTACCCATATCGTAAGGACAAGCCAAAAAGCCGCCGCAAGATATTACGTTTAATTGGTTTGTTAATCAGTTGGGCTGTTACACCGAAGTACCGGACCGTGTGAATGGAGGATCTGTCAGAGGTGGTTGCCAACACCCCAATGCCTCCTCCGGTAATGAAATTCTGTATAAAAGAAATGGATTAAATATTGGAAGACCCCGACCCAAAGCCTTAGAAAACAAATTGGCGGCAGCTTTTATTTCCGGGCCGTTTTCTCAATTGAGCTTACTACACTGGGTCTGTCGATATGCTACCACTTTCTCCCACCAGTTTGCCACCACTTTCTCCCACATCCGGTACATTTTACGTGACGATAATCATTATTCGTGCATACTGTACAGGGAAAAACCCTTGAAATATGTACAATTCGGCAGACAAATTATTGTCTTTATCTCTAAACTTTTGCCAAAAACAGGAGTTATCCACCAACATTCTAGCAGTTATCCACATTGTTAATTCACTTATCCACAGATAACTGACTACAAATGATAATTTTTTTATAAAACTCAATACTGCAAAGCATTACAGCCGCACGAATATGTGGAAAAAATATTCAATACCACACGGTGGTAATTTGTGGGAATTAGTGTTATTTTGTGGTAAAATTAGGCACAAGTACGACTCATGTCAGGATTTTACGGCGAATATAACGTATCCATGGATGCAAAAGGCAGACTGATGCTGCCGGCCGATTTCCGCAAGAAATTGCAGGAATCGGACCTGTCCACGTTTACGGTAAAACGCGGTAGTGACAAATGCCTTACACTTTACACGCAATCTGAATGGAAAAGACTTGGAGATGAATTGGAACAGATGAGCGCCTTTAACCCATCCGTAAATAAATTCAAACGTTTGTTCCTCGACGGCATTGCCCAAATCGATATGGATAGCGCCGGCAGACTACTAATACCCAAAGCACTACAGGAATATGCAGGCCTTAGCAAGGAAGTGGTCTTCTGGCTGCAGGGCAATAAGGTTGAGATTTGGGACAAAACCAGAAAGGAACAGTACCTCGAACTGGTACGTGATCAGGAAGAAAGCCTGGCCAACGAATTATTCAAAGGAATTTAAATCGCTTATCCTTCAAGCCAAAATACATTGGATCGCAGTTACCACCATACTTCCGTATTGCTTCAGGAAAGCATCGCCGCACTGGATATTAAACCCAGCGGGACGTATGTAGACTGCACTTTTGGCGGAGGCGGACATAGCCGCGAAATCCTGAAACATCTGGCGCCAAACGGAAAATTGTATGTTTTCGACCACGATAAAGACGCCTGGCAAAACCTGCCCGACGACAAACGCGTGATTCTGGTGAAGGAAAACTTCAGGTATATGCGCCGGTTCCTTCAGCTTCACAAAGCTATCCCGGTCGATGGTATTCTAGCTGATCTGGGTGTAAGTTCTTTTCAATTCGATACAGCAGAACGGGGATTCTCTATTCGCTTCGACGCGCCGCTGGATATGCGCATGGATGATCGAAACGACTTTACAGCAGCCGATCTGATACGCGAGTACAGCGAAGAACAACTGCACCGGATCCTGGAGCAATACGGCGAAGTACGTAATGCGAAAACCCTGGCTAAAACAATTGTCGAAAACCGAAAACGGAGTGATACCCATACCATCGATGAGTTCAAGAATATGATTGCCGGCTGCATCAAAGGAAATCCTAACCGCTACCTGGCGCAAGTTTTTCAGGCTATACGAATTGCAGTAAATGACGAACTGGGTGTATTAAAGGAGTTTCTACCGCAGACAACACAGTGCCTTAAGCCAGGTGGACGCCTCGCCATCATTACTTTCCACTCGCTGGAAGACAGGATGGTAAAACAGTTTATGAAGCGTGGCTATATAGAAGAAGAACAGCAAACGGACCCTTTCGGCCAGAACCTGCAGGATAAGCTCCTGAAACCACTTAAAGATATAATACCTTCTGAGGAAGAATTGAAAATAAATAACCGGTCGCGCAGCGCCAGATTACGCATAGCAGAAAAACTATAAACAGGAAACCCGGAATGCGAACTGAAACGGCAAATAACACCAACAACGAAGATGCTGCAGCAGTGCAGGCCCGGCCGTTTGGCTGGAAGGAGTTGCTCGAACGCATTTCATATAGAGGTATCGTAAAAAATACGCCCTACCTCATGTTCCTGACCTTATTGTGCATCGTGTATATCACCAATACCAACCGGGCTATTGCGCTGAACCGTGGTATTAATGAAAAGACTAAAGAACTGAAAGAGCTGCGCTGGAGCTATCTGGATGTACAATCCAGGCTCATGCACGAACGCTCAGAAGCGAATATAAAACCAAAAGCAGCAGGCCTGGGACTGAAACCACTCGACCTACCTGCATTTGAACTGAAGATTCCGGTTAACGGACAACCGCAACAAAACCATTAACACGCCAGTAATATGGACGTAAAACGCGACATACGATTCAGGGTATACCTCTCCTTCACCGGTATTCTGGTGCTGGCGGCGGCTGTCGTGGTAAAAGCGGTACTTATTCAAACAAATGAAGGTGAAGCCCTCAGGGCACAGGCAGAACGCGCACATACCCGTAAAGAAGTACTACTTCCCGAACGCGGAAATATTTACAGCGAAGACGGGGCTCTACTCTCTTCCACCATTCCACAATTTGACTTACGGGTCGATTTTAAGGCCATTCAACCCGACACCTTCAGTTATTATGTAGATACTATCGCCAGCGCCCTTGCAGGAATATTTAATGATGCAGATGCAAGAGAATATAAACGCCAGCTAAAAGCTGCCTTTAGACAAGGTGAGCGCTATTGGCTGCTGAAGAAAAATGCTCCCTTCTATCAATATCAGGCAGTAAGGGATTTGCCGGTTTTCAACAAAGGAAAAAACAAAGGCGGACTCATCGCTGAATCACGTAGCAAAAGAGTAAATCCTTATGGCATGCTGGCCTATCGCACTATTGGCTTATGGCGCGAGAATGCCGGCAATATAGGTTTAGAGCAACGGTACGATTCGGTTCTGAGCGGAAGAGCCGGTGCACGCATTATGCGTAAAACCAGCCGCGCCACCTGGGTGCCTATAAGCGGATCGGAAGTAGATCCGCAGAACGGACAGGATATTGTTACCACCATTGATATCGGCATTCAGGAAGCAACAGAACAAGCCCTGCTCGACGTATTGCAGAAAAATAACAGCCAGTATGGAACCGCCATTGTGATGGAAGTGAAGACGGGAAAAATAAAAGCCCTGGCCAATCTGGGGCGGCAAAAAGACGGCAGCTATTGGGAAGACTACAATTATGCCCTGATTCCTACTGAACCAGGATCCACTTTTAAGCTGATGTCGCTGTATGCATTGCTCGAAGATGGTTTTATCAACGTAAACAATACGGTTCATGCTGGTAGCGGCGTCGCGGTTTTTGGACGTCAGCGTGTAGTAGACGACCACGCCAACCTGGGAAGTGTTTCATTGAAACATGCCTTTGCGCAATCTTCCAACGTGGTATTCGCGCATTTGGTTAATAAGCACTATGGTGCCAGCCCGATGAAGTATATCAAGCATCTGCATCGGCTAAAACTTAATGAACCTACTGGGATAGATCTGGCAGGAGAACAAAAACCGTTGATTAAAACACCTACGGATAAATACTGGAATAAACAGACCTCGCTGCCCTGGATTAGCTACGGCTATGAAAGCAAAATTACACCCCTGCATACATGTATGGTATATAATGCAGTGGCCAATAACGGAAAATTGATGAAGCCCTACCTCGTTCAGGGTATATATGAATACGGACTGCCGGTTAAGGAATTCGAGCCTACCGTTTTGAACGAACAAATAGGTAAGCCCGCTACTATTAAGCAGCTACAACAGGCCCTGCTGGCAGTTGTGGAAGAAGGTACGGCAAAAGGCATTCGCTCACCCTATTATACATTAGCGGGAAAAACTGGTACGGCGCAGGTTGCCGACAAGGGCATCAAATATGCCGATGGAGTGAGGCAGGGTTCATTCGTAGGCTATTTCCCCTATGATAAACCAGAGTACACTATTGCTGTGCTGGTACGCTCTGCACCCAATGGACCCTATTACGGCGCGGTAGTTGGCGCTCCGGTATTTAAGTCTATTGCCGACAAATTATACACCAATCATATTGGCGGCAGAAAGCTGCCGGCGGCAGAAAAACCAACCGGAACCCTGGTTGCAAAGAACGCGCCCGCAGAACGTTACAGGGAAGCCATCAGCGCGCTTGGCTGGGGCATCGACAATGCAGACGGACAAGGGCCGGCACGAATTGCGCAAAGTGGCCGCCGCTACTTCGTAGAAAAAAAACAAACCAGAAAAAACAGTATACCTGATGTAAGTGGCATGGGGTTGAAAGACGCCCTGTTCCTGCTCGAATATACCGGCCTGCGGGTAAGTTTCAGCGGCAGTGGCAGGGTAATATCCCAATCTATTGCACCGGGAGCAGACATTGAAAAAGGCAAAAGAATTCACTTACAGCTCGGATAAAAATAATCAGACCATAACTACATGCAGCAACTTTTACACATCATTAAAGGAATCGAAATTATTCAGATCGTTGGCGACAGGGATCGGACAATTTCGTCTCTTGTAATTGACAGCAGAAAAGCAACTGCACAATGTATGTTTATAGCCTGGAAAGGAACACTTACTGATGGCCATCAATACATTGCACAGGCTGTCACTGGTGGTGCAACTGCGGTTGTATGTGAACAGCTGCCTGAAAACATCGACTCATCCGTATGCTATATACAGGTGAAGGACGCGCAGCAATCGGCGGCTTTATTGGCAGCTGCATTTTACGGCCATCCCTCAGCTCAAATGAAAGTAACCGGAGTAACAGGCACCAATGGAAAAACGACCGTTGCAACGGTACTGTTTAAACTATTTCGTGAACTGGGATATGACTGCGGATTAATATCAACGGTAAGAAACCAGATCAACGAAACTACCATTCCGGCTACCCATACCACACCCGATTCAGTAAGCTTGCAGGCGTTGTTTCGCCAAATGGCTGATGCCGGGTGCAGCCACGTCTTCATGGAAGTAAGCTCTCATGCAATACATCAGCACCGTGTAAGCGGGATACGATTCGAGGGTGGCATATTTACAAATATCACCCATGATCATTTGGATTATCATCATACGTTCGACGAATACATACGGGTAAAAAAACAGTTTTTTGACCAGTTGCCAAAAGACGCTTTCGCTATTACCAATGTGGATGATAAACGGGGCATGGTAATGCTGCAGAATACCGCAGCCAATCGCAAGACCTACGGCCTGCGTAACCCCGCCGACTTCAAAGGCAAGGTGCTGGACAACGCGCTCGACGGACTACACATGAATATTGATAAAATGGATGTTCATTTTCGGATGAGTGGTTTGTTCAATGCTTATAATCTGCTCGCCGTATACGGTGCCGCACAAATGCTGGGCGCCGAAAAACTGGAAGTATTGGCCGCACTCAGCAATATAAAAGGTGCAGAAGGAAGATTTGATACGTATCGCTCGCCTAACGAACGCATATTGGGAATCATCGACTATGCCCATACACCTGACGCATTGCTGAATGTGCTCGCAACGATAAAGGCCTCGTCAAGAGAACATCAGATTATTACCGTAGTCGGTTGCGGTGGCGACCGCGACAGAACCAAAAGACCGTTGATGGCCCAGGTAGCCTGTGAACATAGTCACAAAGTGATCTTAACGTCAGACAATCCGCGCAGCGAAGATCCTGAAGCAATACTAAACGATATGGAAGCCGAACTGACGTATTCACATAAAAGAAAAGTACTGCGCATTTCTGACCGGCGTACCGCTATAAAAACAGCCTGTTCACTGGCACAACCGGAAGACATCGTATTGATTGCCGGCAAGGGACACGAGAATTATCAGGAAATAAAGGGTGTACGACAACATTTCGATGACAGAGAAGAGTTGCTGGATGCGTTTCAGCAGCTCGAGAAATAAAACCAGAACCGTTAAGATAAGCAATGAAAACCTCTAAGAACAGCTAACCGGGAAAAACAAGCGATATGTTATACTATTTATTCAAATACCTGCGAGATGAGTTCAACATGGCCGGAGCCGGTCTGTTCCAGTACATCACCTTCCGTACAGGTATGGCCGTAGTATTGTCGCTGGTTATTACACTCCTGTTCGGCAAACGTCTGATTCGGTATCTGCAAAGAAAACAAATAGGTGAAACCGTCAGGGATCTCGGCCTGCAGGGCGAAGATACCAAGCGTGGTACACCTACCATGGGCGGCATCATTATTATCGCGGGCATTCTTATACCTACCCTGCTGTTTGCGCGCATTGCCAATGTATACATTCTTATGATGCTGCTGTCGACCGTTTGGCTGGGCTTGATCGGCTTTCTGGACGATTATATCAAAGTATTCAAAAAGAATAAAGAGGGACTTGCAGGCAGGTTCAAAATTCTCGGCCAGGTGGGTCTGGGTATCATCATTGGTACTACCATGTATTACAACCAACATGTGGTCACCACCCGCGAATTCAAAGAAGGTCAACCCGTTTTATATCATCCCGAAACAGAAGAAACAGTAGGTGATCCTTATATGCGTGTGGATGAGAAAGGCATAACCAGGAACTATGTACAGGTACGTTCAGCCGTAACCACTGTACCCTTCAGCAAGAACCATGAATTGAGCTATACCAAAATAGCCTCCATCTTTGGCGACTCAGCTACTTCCTGGGTAACACCTGTGCTCTATATCCTGTTTGTTATTATCATCATTACAGCTGTATCAAACGGTGCTAATTTAACCGACGGTATTGATGGATTAGCTACGGGTACATCGGCTATAGCAGGGCTTGCATTTGGTGTATTTGCTTACCTGTCGGGCAACTATGTATTTGCAAGCTACCTCAATATAATGCACATACCCAACTTAGGCGAGCTATCCATCTTTGTCGGCGCATTTGTTGGTGCCTGTATTGGATTTCTCTGGTATAACTCGTACCCGGCGCAGGTCTTCATGGGCGACACCGGTAGTTTGGCACTGGGTGGTATTATTGCATCACTGGCAATCATTGTTCGGAAAGAACTCCTCATTCCCATTATCTGCGGTATTTTCTTTGTTGAAAACCTGTCGGTGGTAGTGCAGGTAGCATACTTCAAATATACCAAACGCAAATATGGTGAAGGCAGAAGACTATTGAAAATGTCGCCTTTGCACCACCACTATCAGAAACTTGGCTATCACGAAAGTAAAATAGTAACGAGGTTTTGGATTATAGGCATTATGCTGGTGGTAGTGAGTATTATATCACTTAAAATACAATAAAGAAAGGATACCGGATCGTATGCAAAACGAAGGCAGAAATATAGTGGTGCTGGGCGCGGGTGAAAGCGGCAATGGGGCAGCCATATTGGCGCGCAGCCTCGGGCACGCCGTGTTCGTTTCAGATTTCGGTACTATTAAAACGCAGTATAGGGAAGAGCTGCAGAAACTGCAGATTTCCTTCGAAGAAAATGGGCATGATGAAAACAGGATACTGGCAGCAGACCTGGTTGTCAAAAGTCCAGGCATACCTGAAAAAGCTCCGATTGTAAAAAAGGTTAGAGCGGTGGGCATACCCCTTATCAGCGAAATAGAATATGCTTTCAGATATAAAGGCGAAAGCAAAATACTTGCCATTACCGGAAGCAACGGGAAGAGCACAACTACCAGTTTGTTGTTTCATATTCTACAGCAGGCAGGTCTCGATGTATCTATGGTAGGCAATATAGGTATCAGTTTTGCCAAACAGGTAGCACTACAACCTACCGCCTGGTATGTGATAGAAGTTAGCAGCTTCCAGCTCGACGACATTCAGAGTTTCAGACCCGACATAGCAGTAATACTTAACATTACCCCTGATCATTTGGATCGCTACGAATACCAGTTTAGCAATTACGTGCGATCGAAATTCAGGATTACAGAGAATCAGGAAGAAAGCGATATACTGATATATAATCAGGACGATCCGGAAATAACACAATATCTACACACACAAACAATTAAACCGAAATTAATACCCATAACGATGAGCGAGCACAATCTAACCCAGGATGACGGAGCTTTTATGAAAGATGACGAAATGCACCTCAGGTATCAAGGTGACCAAATGAAATTGTCAATTCACGATTTAACCATTAAAGGAAAACACAACCAGTACAATTCGATGGCTGCAGGGATTTCTGCCAGAGCGGCGGGCATTAGGAAGGAGAAGATCAGGGAGAGCTTCGAATCGTTTGAAGGGTTGGAACACCGGCTCGAGTTTGTGGCCACGGTAAGAGGTGTGGATTTTATCAACGACAGTAAAGGTACTAACCTCAACTCGGTGTGGTTTGCCCTCGAAAGTATGAAACAGCCGGTTGTGCTGATTCTCGGCGGCCAGGATAAAGGCAATGACTACAACGAAATCATGGATCTCGTTCAGGAAAAAGTAAGAGCCATCGTTTGTATGGGCATTGACAATGCCCCTATACACAAGGCTTTTGAACAGGTAATAAAGAACATAGTAGATACCCAAAGCGCAAAAGATGCTGTAGCTGCGGCTTATGCATTAGCCGAAAAAGGAGATGTGGTATTGTTATCGCCGGGATGCGCCAGCTTCGATCTGTTCCGCAATTACGAAGATCGTGGCACACAGTTTAAACAAGCAGTAAGAGAACTTTAATTGATTTCGATTTAGTATATAATACAAGCGCGATGCAGCAGCTATTACAAAAAATAAAAGGCGACAGGGTGATTTGGTCGGTGGTACTTGTACTATCGCTGTTCAGTCTGCTGGCCGTTTATTCGGCTACTGGTTCGCTGGCCTGGCGCAACGATAAGAGCTCCGGCTTTTATCTGATTAAGCAATTGTTCTTTCTCGGCGCCGGACTGGTCATTATATTTCTTATACATCGCATCAACTACACACGTTTTGCACGCTTTGCCGTGGTGTTGTTCCTTCTGAGTGTGCCCCTGTTGTTATACACATTGCTATTCGGATCTAATATCAATCAGGCAAACCGTTGGATCACATTGCCTGTACTGAATATAACTTTCCAGACATCAGATTTGGCTAAACTGGCCATATTCACATTTCTGGCCCGACAGCTCAGCAGGAACCAGCATGTAATTAAAGATTTTAAGAAAGGATTTTTGCCGGTACTGGTACCTGTATTACTTGTATGTGGACTCATTGCACCAGCCAATCTCTCGACCGCATTACTACTTGGCGCTACCTGTTGTATTTTGTTCTTTATAGGACGTGTGGCAGGCAAACATATCGCATTACTCGCGGGCGTTGGTATCATTGGTGTATTTAGCATCTTCTTTATATCCAAAACACTGAATATAGGAAGAGGCGCCACCTGGCAAAAACGTATCGAAAATTTCATCGGAACAGGAGCTACAGAAAAAGATGCAGATAGTAATTATCAGATTACTCAGGCTAAAATCGCCATTGCCAATGGTAAATTAACCGGCCTCGGCCCCGGCAATAGTCAAACACGTGACTTCCTGCCGGAATCATTTTCTGACTTTATTTTTTCCATCATTATTGAAGAATATGGACTACTTGGCGGCATCGTAATTGTAGGCTTATACCTCTTGTTTCTGTGGCGCAGTATACTCATATTTCAGCGATGCCCCTACGCCTTCGGAGCATTTCTGGCTGTAGGACTCAGTTTTACACTAGTGTTTCAGGCATTGATTAATATGGCGGTTAATGTAGGGCTGGTACCTGTTACTGGTCTTACCCTGCCTTTGGTAAGTATGGGAGGTTCGTCCATATGGTTTAACAGCATAGCTATAGGAATTATACTAAGCGTAAGCCGGTATGTAGATGAAATGGAAGGCGCGAGCTTTAATTTAAATACAGCACAACATTAAGAACAATCCGGAAAACGGAATATAGAAAAGGATATGAAAGTAGTAATTGCAGGCGGTGGTACAGGCGGACATATATTTCCCGCAGTGGCTATAGGTCATGCGCTGCAGCGCCTGCAGCCGGGTACGGAATTACTATTTGTAGGTGCTAAAGGGAAAATGGAAATGGAGAAAGTTCCGCAGGAAGGTTTCAGTATCGTCGGCCTCGACATAGCGGGCTTTAACCGGAGCAATCTGTTGAAAAATTTAGCCCTGCCTATGAAGCTTTGGAAAAGCCGCAGGCAGGCAAATGAAATCATACGTACGTTCCAACCCGATGTGGTAGTAGGTGTGGGCGGATATGCCAGCTTCCCTATGTTGTATGCCGCACAAAGTGCAGGAATACCCACTTTGATACAGGAGCAAAATTCCTTTGCGGGAAAAAGCAATAAGATACTGGGCAAAAAGGCAAAAGCCATTTGTGTTGCCTACCAGGGTATGGAACGTTTCTTCCCGGCCGAACGTATTTGCCTTACAGGCAATCCGGTCCGCGCCAGCATCGCCCATTCCAATATCAGCAAAGAAGAAGGCCTTGCCGCCTTTGGTCTGGACGAACAAAAGAAAACGATTCTGGTTGTTGGCGGCAGTCTGGGTGCGCTTAGCATTAACGAAGCAATTGCTGCAGGCATCGACAAACTCGCCGCAGCCGATGTGCAACTCATATGGCAAACCGGGAAGTTATTTATAGACCGCGCGAAGGAAGCCGTACATGGATTCGGGCAACGTTTTGTTGTGTCAGATTTCATCCGCAAAATGGAATATGCCTATGCTGCTGCTGATATTGTGATTTCGCGGGCGGGTGCGCTGGCAAGTGCTGAATTATGTATAGCCGGCAAGCCGGTCATATTTGTACCCTATCCTTTCGCTGCCGAGGATCACCAGACAAGTAACGCGCTTGCCCTGGTGGAGCACAATGCAGCCATGATGGTTAGAGATAATGAAGCAGCAAGTGAACTGATGCGAAAATTGGAGACATTGCTGAGCAACCCTTCTATGCAGGAAATTATGGCCGAAAACATCGTGCGGCACGGTGTTAAAAATGCAGACGAACTTATAGCCAGGAAGGTAATAGAAGTAAGCAACAACTAAACAAACAGCAACATATAACCAGGAAATTATGAATATCGCACAACTGAAAAAAGTCTACTTTATTGGAATCGGAGGCATTGGTATGAGTGCCCTCGCCCGCTTCTTCAATGAACGTGGAACAGCTGTGCAGGGATACGACAAAACAGAAACAGACCTGACCCGCCAATTGGCTAAGGAAGGTATTCAAATACATTTCGAGGATGACCTGAACCTGTTGGATCAACAGGCAGAACTGGTTGTGTACACACCGGCTATTCCCCTTAACCACCAGGAGCTTAACTGGTATCGCGACAACGGTTATCCGGTTTACAAACGTTCAGACGTGCTTCAGTGGATTACAGAGAGCATGTATGCCATTACAGTAGCAGGCACCCATGGCAAAACCACTGTCAGCACTATGATTGCACATATTCTGCGACATACCGGCTACGGATGCAACGCCTTCCTGGGTGGCATTTCTGTCAACTATGAAAAAAACTACTGGGGAAGTACGACCAACACGGCAGTAATAGAAGCCGACGAGTACGACCGGAGTTTTCTGAAACTGCGCCCCGACCTGGCCGTGCTCACCGCTATGGATGCCGACCATCTGGACATTTACGGAACCGTAGAGGAGCTGGAAAAAGCATTTGTTGCCTATACCGAAAACATAAAATCGGGCGGCACACTCTGGTCCAAATTCGGGTTAAGGAAAACTGCTGCACTCCATGCCGGCCATAAATACACCTACGCTACCCAGAACCCGGCGGCGCAGGCTTACGCCGAAAATATTGTATTGCAGAATGGAGGCTACCAGTTCGACCTGCGCAACGGCAACAGATATATGGAAGGCATACAACTGCATATCGGAGGTATGCACAATGTTGAAAACTGCGTGGTAGCTATCGCTGTTGCACAGGAGCTTAGTATAGATGATGCTGCCATTAAGGATGCAGTAGCTGCGTTTCGGGGTGTAAAACGCCGGTTCGAATACATCATAAAAACAGAACAGCATGTTTACATCGACGATTATGCGCATCACCCGGAAGAACTGGAAGCACTCATTAAGAGTACACGCAGCTTATTCCCGAAACGCCGCTGCGTAGTAGCGTTTCAACCACATCTTTACAGCCGGACCAGAGACTTTGCAGCCGATTTTGCGCGTAGTCTTGATCTGGCAGACGAAGTATTGCTGCTCGACATCTATCCGGCAAGAGAATTGCCCATTGAAGGAGTATCGATACAAACCATTGTTGAAAAAATGGGCAACCCCAATGTAACTGTATTAAGTAAAGAGGGACTGGTCGCATATGTAGCTGCAGCAAAGCCTGAGTTATTCATTACAGCCGGCGCAGGAGATATAGACAAATTGGTGCAACCTATTAAACACGCTTTCGAAGCCTGAAAAAACGTAAGAAGAACGAGATAAATGCAGGAACTGAAAAAAATATCCTTTAAAAAACTGCTCCGCTTCGTAGTAAGCAGCTTACTGGTAACCGGCTTTCTGGTTGCCTTGATAGCTGCATCCGACAAGCAGAACAGTAAGTTACTGCAAGGTATGGAAGTAAGTCTTAACGATGAGCGTGACTATAGTTTTTTACAGAAAAAAGATATTGAGACCCTGTTACTGAGCAATAGAAATATAGACCTCACCAAAACCACTCTGGATGCAATTGACTTACGTGAAATGGAACGTATAGCAAGGACCAATCCATGGGTATCGAAAGCTGAAGTGTATATCGACAACCGCAAAGTTTTGAAAGTACACATTACGCAACGCGAACCGGTAGCAAGGGTCTTTGATGTAAAAGGTGCAAGCTATTATCTGGACAGCCAGAAAATGGTAATGCCGGCACAGGTAGGATATGCCTTTCCGGCGCCAGTGTTCACCAATGTGCCTGTAAGCAGCAGACCCGGGGCTGACCAAAGTTTAAAGGCCAAGATTGCGTATGTGAGTCGTACGATCAGTGCGGATTCCTTTTGGAGAGCACAGGCTGTACAAATAGAAGTTGCAGACGACCACAGCTTTTCCATCATTCCACTGCTGGGCAATCAGACTATTCGTCTGGGAGATACCAGCAGGTTGCATGAAAAATTGCACAACCTGTTTAACTTCTACAAAAATGTTTCAGCCAAAATAGGCTGGGATAAATATGAAGTTTTAGACGCACGCTTCAAAGGTCAGATTGTGGCAAGTCCGGGACTGGGTTGGAAGCCCGCTGCGAACATCGATACTGCAGCAAAGCAGGCGGCTGCCCTTACACTGCCCGACAACATAATGCCTGTAACAGCGCAAACTCCAGCAGCTACAGCAGTAAAGCCTGTATCTGCAACAGCAGCAGCGCCAAAGGTACCTGCAACAACAGCGAGCGCAGGAAAACCGAATACTATAAACCCTGCTGCAAAAGCTACAAAGGAAACAGTAAAGCCACAGAAAAAAACCGAAGTAAAACAAAGTCAGACAAACAAAAAAGATACAGAAACAAAAAAAGAAACCCGATCACCGAAATACATATATCCCGGACAAAATCCGGCAAATCACTAATCATTTGAACACAAATTATGAGTAGAAAAGAACAACCTATCATTGTTGGCCTCGATATAGGTACCACCAAGGTAGTAGCGATAGCGGGACGAAAGAACGAATTCGGGAAACTCGAAGTGCTCGGATTCGGGAAGGCTGACTCGGCGGGTGTAAGTCATGGTGTAGTACTGAATATTGAACAATGTATCCGTTCAATTGAGCAGGCAGTCGAACGCTGTATCGACTCCAATCCTAACCTCGAAATAAACGAAGTGTACGTTGGCATTGCAGGACAGCATATAAAAAGTCTGCAGACAAGAGGAGACCGTGTACGTTCGATGACCGAAGATGAAATAACCAAAGAAGACATAGACCTACTGATCAAAGATCAGTACAAAACCTATATACCGGCAGGCGACCAGATCATCGACATCATACCTCAGGATTTCATGATCGACAATACACCTAACGTATTGGATCCAATTGGCATGAGCGGTGTAAAAATCGGTGCCAATTTCCACATCGTAACCGGTGACCGCAACGCTATCAGAAATATAAAACGTTGTGTGGACAAATCAAACCTGAAAACCAACGACCTGGTATTGCAGCCTTTGGCTTCAGCAGCAGCGGTAATGAACAATGAAGACCTCGAAGCCGGAGTAGCTATTGTAGATATAGGCGGAGGTACTACCGACATGGCCGTATTTTACGATGGCATTCTGCAACATACCGCTGTAATTCCGTACGCAGGCAGCAATATTACCAACGATATACGCCAGGGACTCGGTGTACTCCGGGCGCAGGCCGAAGCCATGAAAGTTCAATTTGGAATGGCCCTTGCCGACGAAGCAAAAACAAATGCATACATCACAATACCAGGTCTTAGGGGCTTGCCACCAAAGGAGATTTCGGTACGTAACCTGGCCCATATCATACAGGCGCGTACAGAAGAAATACTGGATTACGTGATGTACCATCTAAAACAAATCAACCTGGATAAAAGGTTACATGGTGGAATCATACTTACCGGCGGCGGTAGTCATCTTAACCACCTCATACAACTAACAGAATACAAAACCGGCCTTGGTGCGAGAATCGGTCAGCCCAACGAGCATCTTGCAGGCGGACATCATGAAGCCTTAAACCATCCTATGTATGCAACCTGTATTGGTCTGATACTTCGCGGTTATTCGGATTATGAGCATGGAAAACTAAACTTCAACAGCAATTGCAGCCGCAGCGTTGAGGCACAATTGCAGGAACAGGATGTATTTATGAAGGTTGCTGACATGAGTCAGGAAACCACGCAGGCAGCCATTCCGGAAAGCGTAGCGGAAAGTCCGGAACAGCAGGCAGAAAAACAGGAAAGAAACACCCGACGGTCCGAAACCATAAAAAAAGTTTTTAACCAGATCAAAAACGGCTTCATGAGTTTCTTTGAAGAGCCGGACGATCAAAAAATATAAACACCTATGAAAGAGCCATAGCACTATAATCGATTGTCCCGTTCAAAAACTTTAACCGAACAAATTTAATAGCAACAAAAAATACTTATCCTACTTTAATTTACTAACCCATCGATCTTCATTCAGGTAAGCGAATGACGATACTTTTTAAAACAACTGAAGCATATGATACACTTTGAAATTCCCAAAAATCAGTCATCTATCATTAAGGTGATAGGGGTAGGCGGCGGCGGCGGAAACGCTGTTAACTACATGTACAACCTGGGTATTGACGGCGTAGACTTTATCGTCTGCAATACCGATTCACAGGCACTTTCACAAAGCCCGGTACCTAATAAAATACAGTTAGGACCACACCTCACCCAGGGTTTGGGGGCAGGCGCCAATCCCGAAATCGGGAAACAGGCAGGTGAAGAGTCGGTAGACGAAATTTCAAAGATCCTGAAAGTGAATACCCGCATGGCATTCATTACAGCAGGTATGGGCGGTGGAACCGGTACAGGCGGCGCGCCCATTATCTCTAAAGTATGCCGTGAACTTGGAATTCTTACAGTTGGTATTGTTACTACTCCTTTTGCGTACGAAGGCCGTAAACGCCTGAAGCAAGCACAGGAAGGTATCGCCGCGATGCGCGAACACGTGGATACAATTCTGATTATATCTAACGACAAACTGCGTCAGCAATATGGCAACCTCCCCTTTACGCAGGCATTCTCTAAAGCCGACAATGTACTGGCAACCGCTGCAAAGTGTATCACTGATTTAATCACCGTAGACGGAAAAGTTAACCTCGACTTCAACGATGTGCAAACGGTTATGAAAAGCGGTGGAGTGGCCATCCTCGGAAGCGCACAGGCAGCCGGCGAAGGTCGCGCCCGTCAGGCGGTTGAAGAAGCGCTGAGCTCTCCATTATTGAACGACAGTGAAATTCATGGAGCAAAATGGATCCTGCTGAACGTAACTTCAAATCCAGGTGATTTTGAACATACTTTGGACGAACTCGAAATTATACAGGGATATGTTCAGGAGCAGGCAGGCAATACCTGTGACATTATCTTAGGTATGGGTCATGACCCCAGTTTAGGTGAAAATCTTTCTGTAACTATTATCGCTACAGGCTTCCATCATAAAGAAATCAATTCAGAAGTACCCGTTAAAAAACAACCGGAAGCTGAAAAAATAATCGTTCCCCTGGGACAGGTTGGTGGTCAGGCCCTGGTTGAAGCCAAAGCTCCGGAAATTGCCAAGCCTGCTGCTGATCCAATGGCTCCGGTTCTTGTTGAAGCGGCTCCCGCACCTCAGTTTCAGGTACCAGTACCCGAACCTACACCCATTCCTGAAGTAAAAACAAGCTTTACACTTGAAATACCAAAAGTGGAAGAGCCTGCCATCAGAGAAGAAAAAGTACAGCCCGTACAGCAGGAAATAAAAATGCCCGAACTGGAACTCATTATTAAAAATGAAGAACCTAAGCAAGAGGTTCAGATCAAGAGAGGTGAACGTTATCTGACCCCTGATGAGATTGAAGAAATGCGCCGGTTCGAAGAACAAAAGAAAGCACTGGAAGACCGCGCAGACCGCTTACGCCGCATGAGTTTTAATATTCAGGGAACGGATAACAATAACGATATCGAACAAGTACCCGCCTACATGCGTCGCCAGACCAATCTGGAAAATGCTGCCGGCTCTTCCGACAGTTTTCTTTCAGGTTATTCAGTAAACGACAAAAAAGGAAATATCAGCACCATCAACACATTCCTTGATGGAAAGAAACCGGATTAGCTGATCCGCTATATGGCTGACAACAGCGCCCCTTTCAGGGGCGCTTTTTTATTGCTGACACAGGTGCAGATTTGAATCCCTACAAAGCTTTTGCTACTTTTATCCTCTCTTTTAATCTGAACTAAGCATGCAATTACATACGATCAATACCGGACTGTTTAAACTGGACGGCGGAGCCATGCATGGCGTTGTACCTAAGTCTATGTGGAACAAGGTAAATCCAGCGGACGAGAACAATATGTGCACCTGGGCCATGCGTTGTTTATTGATTGAACAAGGCGACCGACTCATCCTGGTAGATACTGGTATCGGCAATAAACAGGACGAACGCTTTTTCAGCCATTACTACTTACATGGTGATGACAGCCTTGAAAAATCGCTGGCTGCAAAGGGATTTCATAGTTCCGATATTACCGATGTTCTACTTACGCATCTGCACTTCGACCACGTGGGTGGAGCCGTAAGCAGAGCAGGTGACCAACTAGTACCAACGTTCGGGCGCGCCCGTTACTGGTCCAATAAGGCTCATTGGGACTGGGCAATCCACCCCAATGACCGCGAGAAAGCTTCTTTTTTAAAAGAAAATATTCTGCCGCTGCAGGAAAGCGGACAACTTGAATTTATAGATGTAGCCGATGGGGCTGAATGGATAGATGGCATAAGGATAAGACTGGTTAACGGACATACCGAAGCCATGATGCTGCCCCAGATAACATACAAAGGAAAGCAGCTTCTGTATACTGCCGACTTGCTGCCCAGCATGCACCATATTTCATTACCCTGGATTATGGGGTACGACATGCGGCCACTGGATACATTGAATGAAAAAAAGAAACTGTTGGCAGAGGCTGTGGCGGGCGACTGGCTGCTCTTTTTTGAACACGATGCCCGCAACGAAATGTGCACATTACAACATACAGAGAAAGGCATACGCGCCGGTGAAACCTGCACACTTGCTGAGCTGTAAATCCGATATCCTACCAGCATTATTTCCCAAATGTTTTTACGTCACATACCCTTCCTCAAGGCGGTTTTCTCCTACTCGCTCACAGCATTTGGCGGGCCGCAGGGTCATTTGGGTATGATGGTGAAGACTTTTGTTCAGAAAAGGAAGGATGTAACTGAAGAAGAGTTGATGGAATACAACTCTTTTTGTCAAATGCTGCCGGGTCCTTCTTCTACGCAAACGGTAATGTTGATTGGCTGGAAACGGGGCGGCATTTCACTCGGCATCGTGACCCTGCTGATCTGGATACTTCCGGCAGCACTCCTGATGACTGCCTTTTCGTATCTGGTAACATATATTGACACGAAGTCCATTCAAACCAATCTGTTCCATTATATCCAGCCCATGTCGGTGGGGTTTGTATGTTACGCAGCTGTCAGGATGATGCGCCGGAGCGTCAACAATAAAATTACCTGGGCCATTATGTTAGCCTGTATCCCCCTCACCGTGTTGGTCCGATCGCCCTGGGTGTTCCCTCTTGTACTTGTTGCAGCAGGTATTCTTACCAATTTCAGCGACAAGCGTATTGTGAAGCGGGTAACCAAACCAAGGCCGGTAAAATGGGTAAACCTGTGGTTGTTTGCACTGGTGTTTCTTATAGCCGGATTATTGAGTGAGCTTGCCCGTTGGCAGCAATGGGAGTACCGGCGCATAGTACATTTATTTGAGAACTTTTATCGATTTGGCAGTATCGTTTTCGGTGGCGGGCAAGCTTTAATACCTATGATGCTGGTACAGTTTGTGGCCTTACCCACAAAGAGAGGTATGACACCCTACATGAGTTCGGGTGAGTTAATGACCGGCTTTGGACTGGTGCAAGCCATGCCGGGCCCCGTATTTTCGGTTTGCGCTTTTGTGGGCGGACTGGCCATGAACCAATATGGCCCATTGTGGCAGGCTGCAGGCAGCCTCATTAGCATCATTGCTATATTCCTCCCCAGTACGCTGCTTTTACTATTCCTCTTCCCTATTTACCAAAACCTGAAACAGCATGTGGCCATTTATCGTTCACTGGAAGGTATCAACGCCGCTATCGTAGGGGTTATCTGGGCTTCGGGCATTTTACTTTTTATGGAAATCAATAAACATGGATTTGAACCCATGAGCCCTGTTGTGGTTCTCATAACCTTCTGCCTGCTACAATTTACACGTGTACCCGCGCCGCTTATTGTACTGGGATGGCTGCTTTTGGGCTGGACTCTTCATTTGAGCTAATCGAAATTGCGATACCTCCCGATGGTATTGGTAACCCCGTCCATATCAGGCATCGCCTGAAGATATACAGTTTACACAGACCACGTTGGGGCTTACTGCATAAAGATGTCGCAACACACTGACAAATATCGACCAACACCTCTGGTCTGTATATTTGTTTGAATATGTCTCAAATATTTACACGTTCAGTTATTGGAGTTACTGCAGCGGCCTTACTCTTTGCGGCAGGCATAATGCAGGCGCAGTTCCTTCTTGCATGGATGTGTTTCGTACCCTTGTTTTTTATCCTCCAGCAATACAACTGGAAAAGGGCTTTCTTTATCGGTTTGTTATTTGGACTGGCATTTGGACTTACTTTACAATACTGGATGGTAGGATTGGTGGCCAGTTTTTCCGGGTATATTAACAGCGGGATTGCATTGTATAGTATCGCCACGATTATTTCAATGCTATACTTCGGTTTCGTTTGTGCGGCCGCCGTGCGCCTCAATAGCAGGCAGGTTCCGCTTTCTCTGCGTGCGGCGGCCTTTGCCGGTATTTTTACCCTTGGGGAGCTGATATTAACCAGATTGTTTCCCGGTATGCCCTGGTTTGGTTTGTTTCGGGCCAGTAACATGGTGCTCGATAATTTATATACCATTCAGTATGCTTCTATCGGTGGTTCTTTTCTTATAAGCTTTGCGATCTTTCTGGTAAACTTTCTTATTTCTTATTATCTGCACCAACGCAGCTGGAAAAAGATTAGCCTGCCTGTTGCCCTTGTTATAATGCTGCAGATATTGGGTTATGGGATATTCCGTCTTTCCGATGCGCAAACAAAAGGCAGGGCTATTAAAGTAGCCCTCGTTGAGGACGCCACAGCACCCGAAGTAAAATGGAATGCGGAAAGCGGGCCTGCTCTGATGCAAAAGCTCATAAACCTGCATCAGAATGCAGTAGCTACGCACCCCGACATAATACTATGGTCAGAGTCAGTAGTGCCCTGGACTTATCGCGACGATGATGATTTTGCGCTGTTGTTACAACAAACCGCGCGAGAACATGCGCTCAGTCAGGTAGTGGGCATGACAACCGATATTTCCGACGAGGAGATTTACAATTCGGCTTATAGTTTTTATACAAATCAAACCAGTCGCAGCGATAAACAATACCCTGTAAGTATGGCCGAGCAGCCCTGGTGCTCGATAGCATTACCCCTGCAAAACAATTCTAACCCACGGTATGAAGTGGGCGGTGATGGCACCGAACCCCTGCTCACACATAAAGGCAAGGCTGCTGTACTCATTTGTAACGATGCCACCGTACCAGGAGCCATGAACGCAATGGTACGTAACGGAGCCACTTTTGGATTCAGCTTGAGCAATGATGCCTGGTTCAGCCATATTCCTTTTCTGGTAAAACAGCACTACCTCAATACCCGCCTTAGGGCTGTAGAAACCCGGAGGGATGTAGCCATCAACTGCAATATGGGAATATCCGGTGTGGTTCATGCCACCGGAGCTGAAGATGTACATGAAACTTTTAACAAAGCAGATATAAAAAGTATCCTTATTTTTAATAACAAAATAATAACATTATACATTAGAACCAACTTTCTGTTCCCAATCGCAATCTTACTATGTATAGTTGCGTCAGCAATATTGATTTACCAAAAAAACAGACGACTATGAAGAAGGCCTTACTCCCACTACTGTTGCTGGTATTCCTGACCAGCCAGTTACATGCAGTCATCATTTTGCCTTATGCCCAGCAAACGCAATACAGATGGAGAAATGATGATGGTAATGAAACTACGGCAACCTGGAAAGCCGCTGCCAATACCCCCATACAGGTTTCCAATACGACCGATATCATTCGGCTGCGTATAGAAATGAACAACACTTCCGGTTCTGACCACATGGTGAATGAGATGCTGGAATATTCATCCGATGGCGGTGTTGTCTGGACCACCATGACCAATAGTCCGACCAATGCGTTTCATTATGTGAACAGTACGCAGGTAACCAATGGAACAGCCACTACTAACCAGCTGGGCACAGCGACCTTTGGTACATTTTCACCGGGTAATGTAATTTCGGCTACCCCGGGCGCAACGATGCTTACCTTACTAGCGGACGGTCGTACCGAGTACGAGTGGGTTATAAAGCCTACGCCCAATACACTGCAGATGGCTACCTATATTTTCAGGTCAGTAGACCAGGGAACGACGCCCCTCGTATATCCCACACTAAACACCACTTGCCTCGGTGCTATCAGCAACAGCACTGGTGCCAGCCGATGCGGACCCGGCACTGTTAGCCTCAACGCCACCGGCACTGCAGGTACAACCGTAAAGTGGTTCAGCGCCCCCACGGGTGGCACTGAGCTTGCCAGCGGCACAACATTTACTACGCCCCTTCTTACCAATACTACGGTATTCTATGCCTCTGCCACTTTTGGAACCTGTGAAAGTCCACGCGTTCCTGTAGTTGCTACAGTCAATCCGATACCAACTCCCAACCTTGGAAATGATAAGTATGTGTGTGAAAACGACCCAGCAACCTTTGATGCAGGCCTGTTCAGTGGCTATCTCTGGGATAACGGCGCTACAACGCAAACGAGGACCGTCACCGTTCCCGGAACTTATTATGTAACCGTTACCGGCTTTGGTGGTTGTCAGGCTGCTGATACCATTAAACTGCTCAATCATCCGCGTCCACTGGTAAATCTCGGAACCGACACACTTATTTGCCCCGGAGTTACGCTTACGCTGGATGCCGGGAATCCGGGAATGACATATTTATGGGACAACGGCACAACCGAACAGACAAGAGAAGTATTCCAAACGGGAACCTATTCGGTAGAGGTACGCAACGAATTTAACTGCCCTGCCAGCGACGAAATCCTACTTACCGTAAAAGATGTACCCCTGGGTAATATCAATGCTGTTTACGGCAAACCCGGCACTTATGCATTCAGTGTGCCTGATGCCCAGTATTCCATTGGTGCGATATGGGATTTTGGTGACGGCAGCCCTACGGTAATGGCCGACGAGGTAGAACACACCTATGCCGCCAACGGCATTTATACTGTACGCCTTGAGTTGCTCGGCGATTGTGATTCCAACATGACGCAAGAGCGTACGGTTGACGTATTTGATGCCGGCGGAACCAGTGTACAGGACATATCTAAGCTAGGCAGTGTAAACATTTACCCTAATCCTGCTGAAGCATACCTTCAGATCGAAAATAAATCAGGCATAGCTTTTCAATCGGTTGAAGTTTACAACATTGTAGGGCAAAGAGTGATGGCACATACAAAAAATATAGCAGAAGGAACAATCCTGGATACAGGGCATTTGAGTCCCGGCATATATGCATTGCGCATCCATACCGCAACGGGTTTTATTTCCCGAACATTTGAGATTAAAAAATAGAAAGCATCAAAAAAAAACGAAAGCGGTCCTTAAGGGCCGCTTTTTTCCTGTTGACATATTGACCTGCCTACCGGCAGAAATAAAAAACCCTGGTTTACAGCCGCGCTTACAACTATTGGTGTTACGACATACCCGTACTAAAAGTTTTAGCCCAGGTGAGCCGGTAAGTTTGCAGGGCATTAAAAAAAACGTCTTCCGAAGAAGACGTTTTTGAATCGGTATCGAAAAAAGGGAATTTATAATTATCGAACAATCGTTACCCTACCAGCGGGATTAAACACACGACGCAGTGAATCAACCACACGTCCTGTGTCAGCCGGAGCCGAGGTTATTGACATCACTACCAGATAGCGGGCGGAATCCTGTGCCATCATAGACACACCGGCATTACCATAAGATATAAGCTTGTTTACCCTGCCGGTAGCCTTTTCTTCGGTCGTATATTCCTGCAACAACACTTTATAGCTTACTGTACCATCGGCATTTTGTTGCAGCCCGCTAGCCGCGGCGTCAAGCTGGACCGGCTGAGTTGCAGCAGCGGAATCTACTGCCGGCACCACCGCCGGTTCCACTACGGATTCCTCTATACCAGCAGTATCCACGGTAGCTGCAGGTTGCCCTTCAGGACTACGGTTCAGGTACCACAATAAAGAAGCAATCCCGCCCAGAATTATTATTAAAATGGCCGCCAACAAAATTATCTTGCCCCAGTTGACCGAAGGTGCTTTATACTCAATTTCCTCGTCAGCTTTAGGCTCACGAATATTGGTACGCTCAATAATATTGCTAATGGCTTCTTCTTTCTTTTGCTCTACTACAGTGCTATTTTTGAAGAATGGAATAGAGCGACCCTCTATATGCAGGTGCGGGTCAGTAACAAACTGAATAACTCCATTTGCTGCAGCAACGAATTTGCCGATGGCAGGAATTACAACCTCTCTTCCTTCTTTAAGCTCCGCCTTGGCACGGGCGCAAAAATCCTTTAAATGATTGGAAGCATGCGCGATACTAATGCGCTCGTTATTGGCAATGAAATTGGCGAATGAATCGTCGATAGAACCGCCCACAGCACGAAACCGCACTTCGTATGCGGGGGCATTCATGGTCTGTGTTTCCTTGCTATATTCTGCCGGCTTTTTCTCAACCTGCAGACTTCCTATTCCCGGGAGGAAACAGTATTCATTCTTTACCAGAAACAATCCAACATATTTTGCTATATCCATTTCTATGCGTTGTTAAAATATAGTATGCGCTTCCTGCGAAGCCATTTGTTCCGCGCTGCCCGGACAAACCCGGGTCGCAATATTAGAATTTAAAACGTAGTCCGCCAATAATATTGAAGCCATAAGCCTGGTACTGGTTCCAGCGTTCGTACTGCGTACCCAGAATATTATTCAACTGTAAAAATATCGATAAGCGGGGAATTATATTGTATTCCGCCGAGGCCGACAAATCGAGGAATGCGGGCAATTTACGCGAGAAGCCTCCCGGATCGGCCGCATATATTCCGTCCCAAAAATCGGCGCCGACACTCAAATAAAGCTGGTCTAAAGGACGAACATACATATTGCCGGCCAGTTTGACCATAGGCTCGTGAAAGGCCCTGTCGTACACCTCAGTATGATAGAAACTGTACCAGGAACCGCTTGCGCTTAATCCAAAAATATTGCCTACCTGATAACGAATAAATGCATCGAGACTTATTGCCTGGGTTTTAGGATCGTAAATGGTGGCAAACAGCCTGCCATCAGGGTTAAGGTTATAATCGTTAACAAACAAAGCAAGGTGCCGCCATTGCCGCCAGCTAAGCGTGCCACCATAGGAAATATGCTGTCCCAGTGTACTTTCAAAACCGGCATATATCTGATCCGCCTTGGTTTGCTTTACTTCATATATATTGTATATGAAAGGATTTTTGCGGCTCAGATCGCCATAGGTATTCTGTACCAGCGACCCCTTCCAGCCGGCAATTATTCCCAGTTTATTATTAAACAACTGGGTTTGAGCCCTCAAATCCGGCAACAGGTAAGCGGTATTGTCTTTTCCCCATGTAGGACTAAGGCCAATATGCAGGGAAATATTCTCGACACGTATCTGTGCTGCAGGATTGAATTGAAAATAATTGTTCGCAGCCTCAAAACTGTCATTTTTCAACTGTGTGAAATTGCCTTTCAGACCCAAACTAAAACGCAGTGTGGAGTCTACCACCCTGCTTACCGGCAGGTCAAAAGCAAAAGTTCTTTCCTGCGCGTTATACTTGTCGGCGTAATATCCAAACGACAACTGAGGCTTATAATCGATATTCCACTGATTGGCAGTATTATTTTCCAGGCCAGCCTTTATATCTATACCGGTAAACGCCTGACGGACGCTGGCTTTAGGAAAGTCGTACACATGGTGGTCGTAACCGTAATAGCTAAGGCTGTTATGCGTTACGTTAATACCGGCATTAAGGGTATGGCCGTCGGTATAATACTTTCCGTCAGCATCCACAGCCGTACGCGATGAACTCTGATTGACGATACTTCCCTTCTGGCTCAGGTGCTGTACATGCAAATTGGTTTCGTACTCTTCCAAACGAAATCCTGCGACGCCTGCGTCGACATATACGGATGAAAGGTTGCCGAAACCAGCCTTGACATAATTTTGCCAGGGCATTTCAAAAGCACTTCTGCCAAGGGCTAAAGGCCGGATAGGCACCGACCGATAGGTATAACTCAGAGTTTGAGGCGGCACTTCATATTGAAAATGCGGCCTTGTAGTATCAATATTGGGTAATACAGGATGCACCAAAGGTTTTACCGGCCGGGCAATTTCCGGCTTATAGGATTGTATGATTTCTATGGTCTGCCCCGGTATGATCGTATCCCTGGACTGCTGCGCAGTTGCTACATACCCGATGCTACCGGCAGCACAGAAACAAAGGACTTTTTGTATGCTGATCATGAATAGTTTAAATTTAAGCCTTAATTATTCTTCGCTAAGCTTTGACTGAGCTTTTTCCAGCATCTTCACTTTTTGCAATTTGGAGGTAGCTTCGGCTTTTATCTCGCTGTCTTTATTGTTCTTAATAATGCTTTGAAGTGTAGCTTTAGCATTAAAATAATCTTTTTGCTCCGTAAGTATATCGGCTATCAATAAGTAAGAACGAACCATCCAGGGATCGAAACCGGCAGCGGTTTGCGCTGCATAACTAGCCTGAGTTTCTGCTTCTGCCAGCTTTTTCTGACTAAGCAAAATTTCAGCAATGCGATATCTGGCCTCAACACTCGGAAGCCCGGTGTTCTTTTTATCAATCACCTGGTACAAAGCCTTAGCATCTTCCAGTCGATTGCCGTTCTGCAGTGAGCGTGCTTTGTAAAGCTGAGCTTCGTTGAGCAAGGCGGCGGGCAACTCAGGTAGAGAAATCAATGTGTCGGCATACGCATCGGCCGCAGCAAAATCACCCTTCCCGTACGCAGAACGCAACAAGCCGGCGTACGCTACCTGCAGCTTTCTGCTATCCATGGCCAGGCTACGCAGGCTGTTATAATACTTCTGGGCGGCAGTATAATCTTTCATATTGTCAGCAATGCCTGCTGCCCTTGCCGCTGCATCTTCACTAAAGTCGTTCCAGTCGGCCATTACCACTGCATCATAATCCTGCAGCGCTTTGGTCATATCCTTCAGCTTGAAATAGGATTCGGCCCGGTAAAAACGTGCCTTGACCGCCATATTGCCGTTAGAAAAACGATCGAGATATTTGGTGAAACCTTCTGCTGCACGGGCCCATTGCTCGTTGGCATAGTCGGTTTCTGCTGCTGCATAAAACGTTTGTTCGATCGATTCGTCGCCCTGTGTCGGCAACTGGTGTTCGTCGAGGAAGGCAGCATACTCTTCAGGGCGCCCGGTGGCAATATATAAATTGCGTAACGCGTCGGTTGCTGCCGCACGCTCCGGAGAAGAAGGATATTTACTAATAAGTTCTTTGTAAGTGGCTATAGCTTCAGTATTACGTCCTGCCTCCTGGTAGGCAAAAGCCAATTTGGCTATTGCTTTACCTTTCAGGGCATCGTTGGTACCGGCGGGTTCCGACAATACCTTCAGTAAGCTGATAGCTTCGGTATGTCGGTCCATTTCCAGATAGGATACAGCCAGCTCATAACGCGCATCATTGCGGTACTCTGAAGCAGGTTGTTTTTGAATAATCTGGTTAAGCAGGTTTACTTTTTCTGCCTGATTACCCTGAAGGCCTAAAATCAGGCTTTTCTGAAAACGGGCATAATCGGGGTTACTGATGCCGGCACCAATAGCCTTTTCATACAAGGCAGCCGCTTTATCAAAATCTTTCAACATGAATGAAGCATCGGCCTGCCGCAACAAAGCATCGGCCGCCCGGGTATCGGCTCCGGTATAATCTTTGGCCGTCGCCGCCTGGGCAAAAGCTTCCTTGGCCAGTCCATAGTTCTCCTGCTCCAGCTGCGCATAGCCAATATTGAGGTATGCATTTTGAACCGTAGTTGCGCCACTTATTCTGCGGATAGCATCTTCTTTACCTCTGGCCTGATGGAGGAAGCGCTCACTGAACTGGATGGCCTGCGGATAGCGCTTTTCACGGTAGGCAATTTCTCCTTTCCAGAAATATGCAATGGCTTCATAGTTTGCATTTACCGGCTGTTGCAAGGTAAGGTTCAGGATGCTGTCTGCCACCTGGTGACGGTTGTTCTGCATATGCTGCATGGCCAGACCCAGGCCTACCTGCTGATAAATAGCCCAGGTGGGTTCATCTTTCAAAGCCATATCGCTCATAATGGCAAAGGCTTCTGAATAATTACTGCTTTTACTCAGCAATCCACTTAGCATTTTCTTCGTTTCGGTTTGAAAAACAGACCGTGGATACTGGTTCAAAAATTCATAGAACCTTCGGGTGGCCAGGCTTTCATCGCCCATTTCATAGCATAGCTTAGCGTACAGAAATGAGGCTGCTTCCTTTTGCGAAGGGTTGAAGTCCATATCAGCGCACACGCCAAAGGCGTTGCGGGCACCTTTCTTATCGCCAATTTTTAAATAACAATCGCCGAGCAGATACATGGACGTCTGTCCGAGGGAATCCTGTGCGTTGCTCAGTGGCTGGAATCGGCTGATGGCTTTCGGCCATTGATCCAGCATGTAATATGTGTATGCAAGCTCGTAAAGCTCTTCCTTCCTGATCTTTTCCGAATTTTCGTAATAGTATTCAAAATAAGGAAGTGCTTCTTTAAATTTCTTTTGCTCAAAATATGTTTGCCCGGTCAGCAAACGCATTTCTTTATCATAATACAGCGGCTCCGACTTTTTCAGATAGCGTCCGGAAAGCTGCAATACCTTATCATAATTTCCCTGGAAATAGTGAATTTCAGCTTCATAGTAGGGTACAATATCCTTGTATTCCTGCTGGTTGTGGACGCGTTCAAAACTCTTCAGGGCAGCGTCATAATTTTTATCGTTATAAGCCAGCAAACCATAATAGTAGTTGCCTGCAACATAATATTTATGATCCGGCAATTCCTTAATAACGGCAAAAAGTGGTTTCGCTTTGTCGAACTGTTTCTCGTTGAAATAGCTGTAAGCCAGTTCAAATTTAGCCTCGACAATTTCAGTATTGCTCAGGTTGTCGATACCGGCCAATTCATACTGCTCAATAGCAGCCGACAGATTATTATTGCGGAAATAATGTTGTGCCAGGGCAAAAGCAGCCTTTTGCCTGTACACCGGATTAATAGCCTCTTCAATATAGTTTCGGATCCCATCTTCCGCCCCATCGGCGTTCGCTTTCAGGTTGCTTACTGCCAGCAGATACCGGGCCTGTTGAATGCTGAGCGATAAATTCTCTGTATTTCTGGAATCAGTAGGCTGGATATGTTGATTTAAAAAGTCTTGTATAGAGCGTGCGGCAAGAGCGAAATGTCCCTGGTTGAATTGCTCAATGCCGTGGCGTAATAATGCTATTTCGGCGCGACTGCTTACAGGCGTTTGCGCGTATACCTGAGGGGATAAGGGTAGCAAACCTGCTAACGAACAAACCCCGGTTGTATAAAAAATGCGTTTTAGGAATGCGCTCATTAAAAACATTGGATTATCGCGTAAAAACTCGGGCCTTACGCTATATTATTTATAATCATATTTTAGAAATGGAGCAAAGATACTTATTTGAATACGGATTGCTTGTAACCAAAGTATAAAGATTTGTTACGCGTGCACGTTCTCATGCCTACATTTTTTCGCAACATACACATGCCCAAATAGCCCTGCTTAATAAAAAAAATACATACTTCTTTTACTAATCCTTTTGTGTGGGTGACGGCCTCTCCAATCTTAAAATTACTTTACGTATATTCGTTGGCCGTCATCAAAACGTTCGCTCATGCGTCTATATGTATACTCCGTCCTGATTTTATTTTTCCTATGCTTTGCATCCTGCAAAAGCGGTTTTGAACACAACCGTGCCGGTATGGAAAAATTGAATACAGAACTAAAGAATGAATTTGGCGCCGATACCTGGTACACCAGTATCGAACTGGTAAACAATGATGGTTCGGACGACGTGATAACGGTTGATAAGACAAATGATCCAAATTCTTTAAAACAGGAACAATGGTCGCAATTTCATGGTTTCTGGGATAAGAAAGCCAACATTACGCTCTCTATCCAGGGGGCAGAACCTAAAGCATTTATGTTTCAACTCGATAAAGAAGTAAGTCTGGGCATGATGGGTACGCTCATGGAACGATCGGTAGAGAAAATACGGAGCGAAAAAAATGCCGATGATGCCCAGGTTGTATTGGCACAGGTGCGGGCTTCTAACCAAATGAATTCAAAATCACAGGGAATTAAGTATACGGTATCGGTCGAAAGTAAGAAAATTGGCAAGCATTATCATTTCGTGTATAACCTCGACGGCAGCCTGAATGCGCTGAACGAATAATTCAGGATTTAACTAATAGTTGCTGGTATCTGGCAAGCAGTGATGCTATCAAATGTTGACGGCTATACTTTTCCATTATCAGATTCCTTGCAGCTTCACCCATTTCGGCCACCAGCCTGGGATTATGTACCAGTTCTATAATTCTGGCCGCAAATGACTCAGGATCTTCAGCAATAAATACGTGGGTTCCATCTGAAGCTTCAATACCTTCAATACCTACAGGTGTGGTAACGATGGCTTTTCCCATAGCCATACCCTGAAAAATTTTGATGCGCACGCCACCGCCCGAAAGCAGCGGTACCAGAAGAATCGATTTGTCGCGCTCAAATGCGAGGGCATCGGGGACCTCACCCAATACAACTACATTTTTCCAGGTGTTTTCGAAATAAAAGGATGGCATATTGCGACCCGCTAGGTAGAGTATTGTTTCCGGAAGTGCTTTATTAACCAACGGCATCACTTTTTCTACAAGCCAGTTTACACTTTCCTGGTTAGGAAGCCAGTCCATGGCACCAATATGATATAAACTGAGGGGCTGACTTATTGCCGGGCAGCAGGGAATATCGGGTGTATGAATACCAAAGGGATGCAGAAAAACTTCAGCTTCCGTACCTAAATCCCGGTAGTACTGTTCATCTTCTTTTGAGATGGGGAGCACCAGGTCATAATCATTCATATGTTCCAGCTCGAACCGCTTCAATCTGGCAGCCAGCAGGCGCAAATATGCCTTTTTCAACGGATTGACCGCCCTGGCTGCCAGCCGCTCCCATATCCTGAATTCGATATTATGTTGCCGGATACTGATTTTAGCCTTGGAATACTGCCGGATAACGTGGATATACGGCGCCAGATACAGTCCTTCCAATTGTATTACATCAAAATCTTCTTTTTTCAATAAATCAATAAGAGCCAACTCAAAATGCTTTGATACAAAGCGTTCGATGTTGTAGGATTTGGATGAAAACAGGTTAAGCAATGCCGGCAGAATCCTGACCCGGTTGTCTATAGGAACGGTAACAAAATGTTTCAATTGGCGGTAAAGATCCGGGAGCTGCTCTGTATTGACCCAATGCCTGCTGGTATTCATTGCCAGCATACTGAGTTCTACTCCCGCTTTCAAAAATCCTTCGGTATAATAGTGCACACCGATATTTCCGCCATCGTTTAAGGGGAAAGGAATGCGGTTAACCACTTGAAGAATTTTCATAAGCCGGAATCTGCCATATTTTGATTTGGGCCTGCAAGATAACAAATCGCCTATGCTTTTACCTAACTTTGCCAGGCTCGCAGCGTAACTACAACAGATCAATTTTGTATTATATAGCTGCGTACAACTAAAACATTTAAAATGCCACAATCAACAGGTTTCGATATAGCCAAAGTAAGGGCCGACTTTCCCATATTAAGCGAGCAGGTTTACAACCAGCCACTGGTCTATTTGGACAACGGAGCAACCACTCAAAAACCAGTGCAGGTAATTGAAGCAGTAGACGATTATTACCGTTCATACAATAGCAATGTGCACCGGGGTGTACATTACCTTAGTCAGAAAGCAACAGATGCCGAAGAAGCCGCACGCCGTACCGTAGCTCAATTTTTGAATGCGCGTCATACCCACGAAGTGATCTGGACCAGAGGAACTACTGAAGCTATTAATCTGGTAGCGTCGTCGTTCGGGAAAAGATATATCCAGGCTGGCGACGAAGTTATCATTTCGGCAATGGAGCATCACTCCAATATTGTACCCTGGCAAATAGCCTGCGAAGACCGTGGCGGTACACTCAGGGTTATTCCAATCAATGAAGCGGGTGAACTGATGATGGACGTATTTGACGAACTTCTGAATGATAAAACTAAAATTGTTGCAGTTACCTGGGTTTCTAATTCACTGGGGACGGTGAATCCGGTAAAAGAAATAATCCGGAAAGCCCATGCACGTAACGTTCCGGTATTGCTGGATGCAGCGCAGGCGGTACAACATCTGGAAGTAGATGTGCAGGAACTTGATGTTGACTTCCTTGTATTTTCGGGGCACAAAATTTATGCCCCTACCGGTATTGGTGTGCTGTATGGCAAGGAAGCCCTCCTACAGGAAATGCCACCCTATCAGGGAGGGGGCTCCATGATAAAACAGGTGACATTTGCCAAAACGACCTGGGCCGATTTACCTTTTAAATTTGAAGCCGGCACCCCACACGTTTCCGGAGCTATCGGGCTGGGCGCGGCCCTGGATTATGTACAGCAGACCGGCCTCGGCAATATTATACAATGGGAACATGAATTGCTCCAGTATGCTACAGAACAAATGCAACAAATTTCAGGCTTAAGAATAATAGGTACTGCGCGGGAAAAGGCCGCCACACTTTCTTTTCTGGTGCAGCATATCCATCCTTTTGACCTGGGAGAACTGCTCGACAAGCAGGGCATAGCTGTTAGAACCGGGCATCATTGCTGCCAGCCGATTATGGAATTTTATGATATTCCCGGCACCATACGTGCATCATTCAGTTTTTACAATACCAAAGAAGAAATTGACCGGCTGGTTAAAGCAGTACAGAAAGGTGCCGCAATGCTGGCATAACCTTGCAATTTTTCAATAGCACCGTAAAAAAAGAAAGGCAAACATCATCCATATGTATCAACCTCAGGACGAAAAAAGACTTGCTCAACTGGCAAAAGAGTACCTGTCACTAAAAGTAGCCAATGAACCTGCAACCCAAATGGAGGAGCTGCGCCAGATAATCAACTATAACGACTGGAAATATTATATCCAGGACAATCCGGTACTGGCCGACATGGAGTATGATACCTTATACAAACAGTTGGTACGGTTGGAAACCGCCTTTCCCGATCTGGTAACCGACGACTCACCTACACAGCGTGTAGCCAAAGGACTGAGCGAGCAGTTTGTATCCGTAGCACATATGGTGCCTATGCTGAGTCTCGAAAACTCGTACAATGCAGAGGACCTGAGAGATTGGGATAAACGTTGCCGGGAGGCGGTCAATGCTCCTGCCATTGAATACACGGTAGAGCCCAAGTATGATGGAGCAGGCATTTCCCTGCTATTTGAAAATGACCGTCTGGTGCGTGGCGCCACTCGCGGCGATGGCGTAATGGGCGAAGACATTACAGCCAACATCCGACAAATAAGATCGATACCATTGTCAGCACCACTCTCGAGTAAACATGTAGAGTCGTTAGAAATACGCGGTGAAGTTATTATCCCGAAAGCCACTTTCGAGAGATACAACCAACAGCGTATAGCAGACGGGCTGGCACCTTTGGCCAACCCGCGAAATGCAGCTTCGGGCAGCCTGCGCATACTTGATCCGCGTGAGGTCGCAAAACGCGGACTTAGTGCCGTACTGTACCATGTCAGTTATCATACAACACACAATCAACATGCTGATCCGGAAGCTTTGAATAGTCACTATGGCACCCTTGAATGGCTCTACCAGATGGGCTTCAATACCCCCGTACACGATATGAAGCGTTGTACTTCCATAGAAGTAGTGATAGCGCACTGTCTTGAATTTGAACAACGCCGCGACGACCTGCCTTTTGAAATTGATGGTATGGTTATTAAAGTAAACGATACGCATATACAGGATCAGCTGGGCATGACCACCCACCATCCGCGTTGGGCCATGGCATATAAGTTTAAAGCACGGCAGGCCACCAGCAAATTACTGCGGGTAGATTTTCAGGTAGGCCGTACGGGCAGTATTACGCCGGTGGCGAAAATAGAACCCGTACCTATAGGCGGTGTTACCGTAAGCAGTGTTTCGCTCTTCAATGAAGAAGTTATCAGGGAGAAAGACCTGAAGATGGGGGATACCGTTTTGGTTGAAAGGGCTGGAGATGTTATTCCTTACATTGTCAAATCCACTCCTGAAATCCGCGATGGTTCAGAACAGGAAATTGTTTTTCCTACGTATTGTCCCGTTTGCGACGAAGCTCTTTTTAAGCCTGAAGGTGAAGCAGCCTGGCGTTGTATCAATGTAAGCTGTCCCGCTCAGGTAGTAGAACGTATCATTCACTTTGCATCAAAAGACGCAATGGACATCCGCAATCTGGGAGATGCTATTATCAGGCGGCTTTACGATGCAGGTATTGTAAACGATATTGCCGGCATATATGCCATAGACTTTTCGTTGCTTGCGGGATGGGAAAAATTCGGCAGCAAATCTATAGAAAACCTGAAAGCTGCTATAGAACAGTCGAAAAAGCAACCACTCAACCGGCTGATTTACGGCCTTGGTATACGCTATGTAGGTGAAACTACCGCTAAGACATTAGCAAGGGCGGTCAGCCATTTAAAAGATTTTGCCCGTTGGAGTGTAGAGCAGTTATGCACGCTCGAAGACATAGGCCCTAAAGTGGCCGGGTCGGTGCACCAGTTTTTTCAAATACCCGAAAACCTGCACCTGCTCGACGAGTTAGAGGCTGCCGGCATCAGCCTGCACAATACGCAGGCAGCGGGCACTTCCGTCGAGGGAGCACTATCGGGCAAGACTTTTCTTTTTACCGGAACCTTGTCGCATTTTAAACGCAGCGACGCCGAGGCAATGGTGGAGGCAAAGGGTGGAAAACTGCTGAGTGGCGTAAGTAGTAAACTCAACTATCTGGTGGTAGGTACCGACGCGGGATCCAAACTGGAAAAAGCCAAGAAGTTGGACACCGTTACCGTCTTAACCGAACAGGAGTTCCTGAATATGGTGCAGACCTCATAGTCAGAGACCGGGATGGATGTGTAAGCACAATGCATGATGGGGAAAACACCAGGTACCAGTTAATAAAATTAAACCTATGACTCTTTCCTTCGAAAACCGACCGCGTATTCAGTCTATAGATATTGTGCGCGGTTTCATCATGGTGTTGATGGCCTTGGATCACACCCGCGACTTTTTCTATGATTTGTCTGTACAGCCCCTGGATTTGAACAGCACTTATCCCGCACTTTTCCTGACCCGATGGGTTACCCATTACTGCGCCCCCATTTTTGTGTTTCTGGCCGGGACGGGCGCCTTCCTTTCGCTGGATCGAAGCGGGTCCAAAAAGGCTACTTCCTTGTTCTTACTCACAAGAGGCATCTGGATTCTATTCCTGGAGATCGCGGTAATCAACCTTTCCTGGACCTTCGATCTGAGTTATGAGCAAATGTTTCTGCAGGTATTCTGGGCAATAGGTTGGAGTATGATCAGCCTGTCAGTATTAATTTGGCTACCCTTCCGATTACTTGCTGTTATAGGACTACTTATCGTACTGGGACATAATTTACTGGATCCGGTACTACCGGCGCAATGGGGCAGCAATGGATGGATCTGGATGGCTATACACGAAAGTGGTTATGTAGCATTCACCGACACCCGCGGATTATATTTTGGATATCCCATTTTACCCTGGATTGGTGTGATGATTTGCGGTTTCGTATTCGGCACGATTTATAAACGACCCGAAGCCTACCGCCGTAAGGCATTGCTACTACTGGGTTTAGGCAGTGTACTTCTTTTTATTGTTTTACGTTCAACAAATTGGTATGGCAATGAAATGCCGGCGCAGCCATACAACACGCTGTGGAAAAACGTTTTATCCTTCATTGATGTACAAAAGTACCCGCCATCGCTTCAATTTCTTTTAATGACGCTGGGGCCCTGTTTTATTGCGCTTGCGCTACTTGAGAAAACAAACAATATAATCAGTCGCATTTTTCAGGTCTATGGAAAGGTGCCGATGTTTTATTATTTACTGCATGTTCCATTAATTCATCTTATTGCCATTATTACCGCCTTCTCACTGGGTTTCGATCTGGCGCCATTCTTCAGCAATATGTTTTTCAATAAACCCGACCCGGCATGGGGATTCAGTCTGGGTATCGTGTATGTAGTCTGGATTGCTGTCGTTGCACTATTGTACTACCCCTGCCGCTGGTTTATGAAGGTAAAAGCCACCCATAAAAAATGGTGGCTCTCTTACCTGTAGTTTTACGATCCTGCAAAGATTAAACTTCCGACGCCTGTGCTTCCCCAGGCCGGACTTCCGCGATTTTTAATTCTATTAACGGTGCCGATTAGCCAGGGAAGGAATATTTTTGCAGTAGAACCAGATCCGGCTTCCGTTGTTACAATAGCAGCCGGTGATTCAGGTCATCAATATTCAACGATTCATGTCGACAACACAAAAGCCATCGCGCAAAAAAACGAAGGAAGTCGCATCTTCCGAACCCCAGGACGCTATAATCATACATGGGGCCAGGATGCACAACCTGAAAAATATAACGGTATCCATTCCACGTAATAAATTGGTAGTAGTAACGGGCGTATCAGGCTCCGGCAAATCATCGTTGACGATGGACACGCTGTTTGCTGAAGGTCAGCGTCGCTACGCAGAGAGTTTAAGTTCTTACGCCAGGCAGTTTTTAATGCGTATGGATAAACCCGATGTAGATTTCATCAAAGGAATTTGTCCGGCCATCGCGATAGAACAAAAAGTAACAACGCGTACACCACGCTCTACGGTAGGATCCATGACCGAGCTGCAGGATTATCTGCGCTTGTTGTACGCGCGTGTAGGACGAACTTTTTCGCCTGTATCGGGAAAAGAAGTAAAGAAAGATGATGTTACCGATGTGGTTGAATTTATAAAACAGTTGCCCGAAGGCACCCGGGTGCAAATCATTATTCCTTTCCGAACATTGAGCGGACGCAATATTGAAGAAGAGTTGAATGTACTGCTGCAAAAGGGTTTTTCCAGAATTTATATCAAGAACGCCAGGTCCAAGAATACGGACGCCACATCGCGAGTGATGCGTATCGAGGATTTGCTGGAAGATATGAATTCGCTGGAGCCGGGCAAAAATACCAGCCTCTACCTCCTGATCGACCGTATTGTCACGAAAGCAGATTTTGATGAAGATGACATACACCGAATCGCGGACAGTGTGCAAACTGCTTTTTACGAGAGCGACGGCAGCTGCTTACTGGAAGCCAGCGATCCCGACGGGAACCATCCTGACGGCATACTACACACATTCAACAACAGATTTGAAGCCGACGGATTGAGCTTCGAGGAGCCCTCAGCTAATTTCTTTTCGTTTAACAACCCCTACGGAGCCTGTCCCGTCTGCGAAGGCTTTGGGCAGATTTTAGGTATCGACGAAGACCTGGTTATTCCCGACCGAAGCCTGAGTGTTTATGAAGATGCGGTAGTTTGCTGGAAAGGTGAAAAAATGTCGGAATGGAAGGAAGATTTTATGCGACGCGAAGGCCGAAATGGCTTTCCTATTCACAAACCCGTTCGCGATCTTAGTCCCGAGCAGGAACACGTTCTGAAGGGATGGATCGACGATTTTTTTAAAATGGTAGAGGAAAATCTGTACAAAATCCAGTACAGGGTAATGCAGGCCAGATATCGCGGGCGTACTAAATGTCCTACCTGCCGGGGCACCAGGTTGAGACCTGATGCTCTGTATGTCAAAATAGACGGTGTAGATATAGCCCAGCTTAGCGACTGGCCGGTAGATCAGCTCAATCAGTGGTTTGAGAATATACAACTCAATGAGCATGAACAAATCGTTGCCAGGCGTATTCTGACCGAGATAGAACAACGATTGAAAACGCTGCTGGATGTTGGTCTAAGCTACCTGACACTTAACCGGCTGGCCAACTCGCTTTCCGGAGGCGAAAGCCAACGCATACAATTGACCAAGTTTTTAGGTAGCAATCTAACCGACTCGCTGTATATACTCGATGAGCCCAGTATTGGGCTGCACCCACGCGACACTGCGAGGCTTATCGGCGTGCTGAAAAACCTGAGGAATCTGAACAATACGGTAGTAGTAGTGGAACACGATGAGATGATGATGCAGGAAGCAGATCATATAATTGATATGGGGCCGCTGGCCTCGCATCTGGGCGGAGAAGTGATAGCTGAAGGTAATTACCAAGAGATCCTGGAAGCTCCCAAAAGCCTTACCGGCCAATACCTCTCGGGACGCATGAAAGTGGTATCAGGGCGCGAAAACAATATACCCAGAAAACCGCTAAACTATATAACACTCGAAGGCTGCCGACAGCATAACCTGAAGGATATAGACGTTGCTTTCCCATTGAACATGTTGTGCGTGGTCACCGGTGTGAGTGGCTCCGGCAAAACTACGCTGGTAAAGCAAACGCTGTATCCTGCGCTGATGAAACACTTTGGAGAGAACACAGAGCGGCCGGGAGCGCACCGAGCTTTGGGAGGCGACCTGGATCGTATTGCGCATGTAGAACTGGTAGACCAGAACCCGATTGGTAAGTCATCACGCAGCAACCCTGTGACGTATATTAAAGCCTACGACGAAATCCGAAACCTTTTCGCAAAACAACGTGGTGCCCAATTGCATGGATTCCAACCTAAACATTTTTCTTTCAATGTGGATGGCGGACGCTGCGATACGTGTAAAGGTGAAGGTGAGGTAGTAGTAGAGATGCAATTCCTGGCAGATGTACATCTGCAATGCGAAAGCTGCAAGGGTAAAAGATTTAAGGATGAAGTACTGGAAGTTACCTACCGGGAATACAACATACACGATGTGCTGGAGATGAGTGTCGATGAAGCGATCGCATTTTTTAAGGATGAAAAACTGCTGGCGCAACGCTTGCAGCCCTTGAGTGATGTAGGTTTGGGATATATCAAGCTTGGACAAAGCAGCAATACACTAAGTGGCGGGGAAGCACAACGCGTTAAGCTGGCCTCTTTTCTGGGCCGCGGTACCACCAGCGAAAAGATTCTTTTTATTTTCGATGAGCCTACAACAGGGCTGCATTTTCATGACATCAGTAAACTCCTGAAGTCGTTCAATGAGTTGATCGAACAGGGTCATTCCATCATAGTTATTGAGCATAACACCGATGTAATCCGTAACGCTGACTGGATTATTGACATCGGGCCTGAAGGAGGCGCCGGCGGCGGACAGCTTTTATACAGCGGCGTTCCTGACGGACTAAAAAAAGTAAAAGGGAGCCATACCGCCCAATACCTCGCATAAGATCATTATTCCAAAAAGAAAGCCCCGGACAAGCAATATGTCCGGGGTTATAATTTTGTATAAATTAAAAAGATAGTTCAGGAATTCGCCGGCAAGCCAGGCGTCTTTATTTCTTTCCTTCCCTGTTCTTTATTTCGTCGCGTATGGCAATAGCCTGGATATAATCCTCATTTTCCAACACTACATGCAGCAGATCGTTCAGTTCCTCAAGCGTCATCGATTTTAAATTAGTACCTGAAGGTTCGTCGCTGTTGCTTTCATCAATATCACCTGCATCAGAAGGGCCACTCACATTAGGCTGATCCATGAATAAGCCTGCAGCTTCAAGTATGTTTTCATAAGTAAAAATAGGGCAACCTATTCGCACCGCCAGCGCAAGTGCGTCCGAAGTGCGGGAATCTATTTCCATCAACTCTTTACCATTGGAACATATCAATTGCGCATAAAAAATTCCTTCTTCCAGTTTATAAATCAGCACCTCCTGCAGTTCAATATTGAAAGCGAGCATGAAGTTGTAAAACAGATCATGGGTTAAAGGTCGGCTGGGCTTAATACGTTCAAGTGCTACTACGATTGCCTGAGCTTCAAACGCACCAATTACGATAGGCAATCGGCGTAAGCCGTTAATTTCCCCCAGAACCACTGCGTAAGAATGTGTTTGTGTAACACTGCTTGATAAAGCAACTATTTCAAGTTCAATCTTTTTCATCAATATTTTTATCAGTCTATGAACCGGTTGCTACCGTTGAAAACCCCGCTTTTATGCAGGCTGCTAAGGTAGTAAACCTTTCATACTATTTAAAAAATTTTAGCTCCCGGCGCAGTTTCCGGCTTAAAAAAGCGTAGGGGCAGCATCTGCATCGTTATGACCTGAGGACTCCTCTGATTTTTGTTCAGGCTCTTCGGGCTCCTCTTCTTTCTCATCAAATATTATTTCAAGCAAATCCTTTTCACAAAGCTTATTGCCCACTGCTTTCCATCCGCTCACGCCTACCCGCTCCGTAAGATCCACTGTTTCTTCCCTGGCCTCGGATTTCTTTTTGCCCGTGCGCAAAACAACTATCGGATGTTGGTCGGTAGTAACAAGTTCCAGCTTGTTTTTCGCTCCTTCCTTAATGAACAGAAATTTACTTTTAAGGGTTTGTGTTTCAATATGGAAACGCTTCACATTATACTGACTCTTATCTGCATCGAAATACACCGCAGTGATAACCCGGTCGGGATAAAACTTGCCGATTTTTGTTATTTGCACTACTTCATAACGGTTGGCTAAATCAAAATCCGTTAGTTCGTAGTGGCCGTCCTTATAAAAAACAAGTATCCGGTCGTCTTGTTCGAAACTGCCCAATAAGCGGCCATAACCATCGGTATTTAAACGGCCCACCTGCTCGTCATACCAAATTTTAGGTGCCGCCAGCGTACTCCGGCCCTGCTCTTTAAATTTCACCTGGCGAACAGGATATTTGGTCACCTGATTACCCTGCGAGCTGCGCCCTTTGATCTGAAGCTCTTCAAAATAGAAATCGAAAACCTTAATGCGGGCCGTACTTCCCGGCGACAATGTAACGGTAACCACCTCGGCTTCTCCATTGGGATTGGCAGTGAAGTAAAGAACTTTACTACCCTTGTTACCCTTGGTAAGATCGTACTCCTTATCGCGTGTAATGCCGGTTACATTGAACCGCTTGGCATAGCAAACACCGCTTCCACCGTCCATATACATCATATTATACGTAGTGCGGTCATCATTCTTCCTGAATACGTCCACGTGTATAATGTCCTTCCCTACAAAGGTCTTATCAGCCACTTTGGTCACTATCATTGATCCGTCTTTCCTGAAGGCGATGATATTGTCGATATCCGAACAGTCACAAACAAACTCATCTTTTTTGAGACCTGTTCCTACAAAGCCCTCTTTTCGGTTGACATATAATTTAGCGTTTGCAATGGCTACCTTATTGGCCTGAATAGTATCGAACAGTTTTATCTCTGTCTGACGTTCGCGGCCCTTACCATACTTCTTCAAAAGATTCTCGTAATAGGCAATTGCATAATCGGTAAGGTGTTCGATATGATGTTTGGTCTGTGCAATTTGTTCTTCTGTAGCTCTGATGTGCTCATCGGCTTTGAACGAGTCAAATTTCGAAATCCTTTTGATGCGGATCTCGGTCAGTTTCACTATGTCTTCCTGCGTAATATTGCGTCTGAATAGCTTTTTATATGGATCCAGACCTTTATCGATTGCGGCCAGTACACCTTCCCAGGTAGTTTCTTCCTCAATGTCGCGGTATATCCTTTTTTCAATGAATATTTTTTCCAGTGAAGAAAAATGCCAATCCTCTTCCAGCTCTCTCAGCTTTATTTCCAGCTCCTTCTTCAGCAGGCCTTTTGTATGATCTACTGAATTACGCAAAAGATCACTTACGCCAATGAAATGAGGTTTGTCCTGATAAATGATACAGGCATTGGGAGAGATAGAGATTTCGCAGTCGGTGAAAGCATACAAAGCATCAATGGTTTGGTCGCTTGAAACGCCCTGTGCCAGTTGTACAGCCAGTTCCACGTGTTGCGCGGTATTATCGGTAATACTTTTTATTTTGATTTTTCCGCTATCATTGGCCTTCAGTACACTATCAATCAGTTGCTGTGTGGTAATTCCATAGGGCACCGACTTAATCACCAATGTCTTTTTGTCGAGCTCTTCAATATGTACCCTGACCCTTACTTTACCACCGCGGGCACCATCGTTATAATTGCTTACATCAATCATGCCCCCGGTTTGGAAGTCGGGTAGCAGTTCAAATTTCTTACCGCGCAGATGTTTGATAGCGGCATCTATTATTTCACAAAAATTATGAGGCAGAATTTTGGTAGACAAACCTACCGCAATACCTTCTGCACCCTGCGCCAGCAGCAGGGGAAATTTCATGGGCAGGGTTACCGGTTCGTTTTTCCGGCCGTCGTAACTTAGTTGCCACTCGGTGGTTTTGTTATTAAAAGCGACGTCCAGCGCGAATTTCGATAAGCGGGCTTCAATATAACGGGGTGCAGCAGCACTATCTCCGGTGCGCACGTCGCCCCAGTTGCCCTGCATGTCAATCAACAAATCTTTCTGCCCCAGGTTAATGATAGCGTCACCGATGGACGCATCGCCATGGGGGTGATATTGCATGGTTTGTCCGATGATGTTGGCCACCTTATTGTACCGGCCATCATCCATTTCCTTCATTGCATGCATGATGCGCCGCTGCACAGGTTTCAGTCCGTCGTCTACCGCAGGTACCGCCCGTTCCAGAATTACATAACTTGCGTATTCCAGGAACCAGTTTTCGTACATCTGATTGATGGACGATGCACTATGTTCCTCATGTTCTTTTTCGTTTTCCATCATATAACCCGGTTGCATTTTTTCGGATGCGGCTGCAAAAATAAGAAAATGAATGCAGAGCGGGTTGGCAGTAGCCCACCGGGGGCAACCGGCAGGGGGTAAACTTCCCGGCGCCGGATTTGTCTTAACTGCACCAAATTTGAAAAATAATGTATAAAAACCTCCTGATTGTGTTGATTACTGTATGCTGTTCGGCCAGCCAGGCGCAACAACAAGCGTTTTGCCTAACAGAGAACAGGGCTATTAAAGCAGGTGAGAAATTGAATTTCAGGGTCTACTATAACTGGTCGGCAGTATGGGTTGCGGCAGGAGAAGCTAACTTTACGACTACGCTGGCAACATTGAACGGGAAACCCACCTATCATATCGTAGGAGATGGTAAAACCTACAAATCCTATGATTGGTTTTTTAAAGTACGCGACAGGTATGAAACATATATGAGTACGGAAACCCTGCTACCGCAGCGCTTTATCCGGAAAGTGCAGGAAGGAAGTACCAAGTTCAGCAACTTTGTAAACTTTGATCAGGAAAACCGGAAGGCCTATTCAGACAACAAGACATTTGATGTACCGGAATGCGTACAGGATGTATTGTCGGCCATTTATTATGCCCGGAATATCGATTACTCCAAATACAGGCCCGGGGCTAAGATACCCTTTAGCATGTTTCTCGACAACGAAGTTTATCATCTGTATATCCGCTATGTAGGGAAAGTGAGGATTACGACCCGCTACGGTACGTTCAATGCTATTAAAATAACACCCTTGCTCATAGAAGGTACCATTTTTAAAGGAGGCGAAGACATGGTGGTATATGTGAGCGACGATGCCAACCACATTCCGCTGCGGGTAGACAGTCCTATAATCGTTGGCTCGATCAAAGTTGATATGATGGGCTATTCAGGACTGCGTTATCCCCTGACTGCGCTCGTCAAAAAGAAATAGCTTTTAGCAATGTGTTCATTTTTCTGAACACCCTGCAGCATTAATGCTTAATTTTGCAGCTTATCAACAGAGCTGGCTGAACTATAAAGAACAATATGGAATCGACACTGGTGAATAAGGTAGCAGAGAGCGGTATTATTACTTTGAACCTGGAGCAGTTCCTGCCAGAGGAAGAAGCCGTTAGCAGTTTTGATATCAAACCTTTTCTTTTCAGAGAAATGATTGTAAAAGAAAAGGACTTCCGGCAAATGCTTTCCGAACATGACTGGAGCCAATACGAGGGAAAACACGTTGCCGTTTTTTGTTCGGCCGACGCCATTATTCCCATGTGGGCGTATATGCTGATAGCAAGTTATCTGCAAGCCTACGCGGCCAAAGTGCATTCGGGTAGTAAAGAAACCGTATTGCGTATGTTATTGCTGGATGCGATAGAAAATATAGATGTAGATACCTACCTGGATAAACGGGTAGTGATCAAAGGTTGTGGCGATACTGTAATGCCGGAAGCTGCATATATGTCCATCACCCAAAAATTAAAACCGGTGGTAAAAAGCCTTATGTTTGGTGAACCGTGTTCCACGGTGCCGGTATATAAAAAGAAATAGAAGAACCTGATGGAATTGAACGACCTTTCCTCCTACGCCAATTATACTGCCATTGACTTTGAAACAGCCCACGGTAAAATGTGGAGCATTTGCCAGATTGGATTGGTGCGCGTAGAGCAAGGTATAATAACCAAAGAACTGGAGTACCTGGTACAGCCACCCAACAACGAGTACCACTGGGGCAATACCAGGGTGCATGGTATCTCCAGAAAAGACACGGCACATGCACCCGATTTTCAGACAATTTGGCCCGAAATTGAGCCGTACATTGCCGGGCAACATGTGGTAGCTCATAACGCCTTATTCGACTGCAGCTGCCTGGAACAAACACTTCAGTTTTACCGCCTCGCGGTTCCAAAATACCAGCGGCATTGCACAGTAAAAATATTTAAGCGTAACCTGGCCCTGCTGTGCAAAATATATGCGATTGAACTGCAGCACCACAATGCCTTGTCGGACGCCCGCGCCTGCGCCGAGTTGTTCCGTATGCATCTCGAGGGAAAATCGGCGGAAATGATCCAGTATCTGGAACTTCACCATCCGGTAAAAAAGCCACTTAGCTATAAAAGCTCCATATGAACGCAGCTTATCTCCTGACCGGCAGTAATATCGGCGATAGGGCCTCTATGCTGGCTCAGGCCCGCGAGTCACTCGGTCACACAGGAAACATCACTAAAAGCTCGCATATATACGAAACAGAAGCCTGGGGCCTCGAGGGCCTGCCCGCACATCTTAACCAGGCACTATTATTGCATACAGAGCTGAGCGCGGTAAACCTGCTTCATAACATACACGATATAGAAAACCAATTGGGACGGCAACGCCAGCAACGTTGGGGAGTACGATCCATAGATATCGATATTATCTTCTTTAACGAAGAAATATACGAACTACCCCATTTGATAATTCCACATCCCTTGATGCAGGAACGCAATTTTGTGCTGGCACCTCTGACCGAAATAGTGCCGGACTACCTGCATCCTGTTTTACACCAGACCGTTGCTACATTGCTTTCTCAATGCCCCGACCCTTTAAAGGTCGCTATTTGGACCGGCCCTGCCGACAGGAACGGCGACCATACAGCATAATAAAGAGCCTGCTTATCTTCGCCGCATGAATCCCAGGTATATAGCAATAGAAGGAAATATAGGTGCGGGTAAGACTACGCTGGCCACCAGGCTGGCAAAACAATTTAAGGCCCGGCTTATACTGGAGGAATTTGATACCAACCCATTTCTTCCGGACTTTTACAAAGATAAAGACCGCTATGCACTGGCTGTGGAGCTGCATTTTCTGACAGAGCGTTACCGGCAACTGCGAGGGGAACTGGTGGTCAACCGGGCGGAGGACGAAATTATTATTTCGGACTACACGTTTATGAAGAGCCATCTCTTTGCCAGCAATAATCTCAACGAACAGGAATTCCGGCTTTTCCAAACTATAGAACAAATCAGCGATGCACAGCTGCCTATGCCGGATGTTGTATTGTATCTACACGCTCCCTCCGATGTATTATTACAACGCATAAAAATGCGTGCCCGTTCTTACGAGCAACAGATCAAACTGGAGTACCTCGACGAACTGGAACAGGCCTACCAAACCTATCTGTCTCAAATGCAGGCGCCCGTCATCAGACTCGACACCAGCAAAACCGATTTTTCACAGCCGGATCATTGGAAGCAGTTATTGCAAGCCATAGCCACGCCCCATTAAGCAACGACACAAAGTAAACATTCTGATATAAATCCTTAATGGAAATACCAGGACATTGTTGGTTGGAACGCTTCAGATAAGTACCCAAGATGGCCTCAGAATGATTCAAACTTCGCCTCACAAAACATCAGGCGTAGTAAGGAGATATCATCCAGTAAACTAAAACTCCGCTGATAGCAATGTAAAACCACAAGGGCCAGGTATAGCGGGCCAGCTTCTTATGGCGTTTGTATTCACCGGTAAGCGCCCGGTAGGCTGTAAATAAAATAAAAGGAAGTATAACCGCGGCCAGTATTATATGGGTCAGCAAAATAAAATAGTAGAAATACCGCACAGAACCCACAGCGGCCTTCTCCGCATCACTGAGTATATTATCATGATTGCTGTCGCCAAACTTGCTATCGCCTGCAAACAGGTGATGCCCTATATAAAATACCAGAAACAACACAGACAATACTATGGCCACCATCATTACATTTCTGTGCAAAACAAAACGCTTTTGCTTTACCGCCCAAAGTGCTGCAATTAAGAGCAGGGCTACTGCTGAGTTAATCATTGCATTGATGAACGCAAAAATGTGCACATCAAAATCGAAGGGAAATTCGGGCGGCGGTATTTTACTTAATAAGGCTACGACCAAAAATATAACCAGTGATACAATGGTAATGAGAATATTAGCCATTTTATCGTTCTTCTTAAAAAAGGGAGCAGGTATCATTATTATTGCAGGTTCGGTGATTTTACTTTTTTTTCTTTTTTTCTACATTTAAAATATAGATATCATCGGCCAGTTGCTTTGTTGCCAGCCGGTCGAGGCCATCGTAATAACCTCTTATATGACGGGCCGAATCGAGCAACACCATCTGTTGTGAATGAATGAAATCATCGGGGCTTTCTGTATCCAGCACGAGGCCAAGTTCATTCTTCGCGTAATTAAAAATACTTTCTTTATCACCGGTAAGGAACCACCAGCGGTCATGATCGGCATTAAACCTGTTGGCATAGGCACGCAACACCGGAACAGAATCGCGTTCCGTATCAACCGATATTGATATAAATTGCACCAGGTCCGGATTCTTTTTGATATACGCCTTCTGCAGTTCTTTCATATTGGCACTTAGTTGCGGGCATACGGTAGCGCAGGAGGTAAAAATAAAATCAATCACCAATACCTTGCCCCGCAAATCTCTATTTAACTGAACCTGCTCACCCAACTGATTGGTAAGTGCCAGTTCTGCTACCTTATGGTAACTGGTATCGTACCGAGTTTTCCCGTCCTCAATTGTCTTCTCAATTTTTTCAATCCGGTAATAGGCAGGGATTTTGAGTTTTCCGTCGGAAAAGTACCGGGTGATGTAAAAAAAAGATAGCGGTAGCACCACCGCTACCGCTATTCCAATAATATACTTGATTGTTTTGTTCGTCTTCATTACCTGTTTGATTCAAAATGCATGAAACAGATCATTCCGGATGGAATGCTTTAGTGGCTAACCTGCTCCACTTTCTTTGTATCCGCTTGTGTTTTGTTCATATGCAGCCAGAAGCTACCATCGGCCAGGAAGGCGATAATGAACCAGATAAACAAACTTAAAGGCATCAAAACAGCGAATACGAAATTCTTACGTTCATCGCCAAGGTGCATAAATACCTTTACGATATAAGCTGCTTTTACCAGTGTAAGAATCAGGAATATGGTAATTATGAGGTTGTTGTGAACACCTGCATAATAGGCACCGAGACCAATGGCAACTTCGGCTATCGTTACTATGGACAATAGTCCCGTAACCGCCCAAATTCTTTTTATTTGCTTTTTGCTTTCCTGCGAATTGATGTCGGTATGATGGTTCATAATACCCGAATACAATTTGGACTGATCGCCTTCGTACAGGCTTTGTATATCTTCGTTATGATGATGTGCAGACATATTTGTACAGAATTATTTTGTTGTTACTTTAAAAATTTAGAATTGCTCCTTTGGTGGCCGTTACAGCAGGTAGAAGCAGGTAAATACGAATACCCAAACAAGGTCTACAAAGTGCCAATACAGACCTACTTTTTCTACCATTTCATAGTGACCACGGCGTTCGTACACTCCGTTAACGGTATTTACCAGCAGCATGATATTGAGGATAACCCCGCTGGTAACGTGTGCTCCGTGGAAGCCGGTGATCGTAAAGAAGTAGTTGTAGAAATCGTGGGTAGCAGCAGAAGCGGCGCCCGGGTTGACGGCCAGGGCTTCGGTAACACCAGGTTTACTAAAATCGAACAGGTGTTTTACGGTATCCAGCGGAGCATCAATGAAAGAGCCCCACCATGCACCGGTATGATAAAGGTGCGTCCATTCCCAGGCCTGACAAGCCAGGAAGCAGATACCACCAATTATCGTAAACAACATCCATTTAATAACACCTTTTTTATCGCCATAGTGACCGGCATGTACTGCCAATACCATGGTTACAGAACTCAGGATCAGGATAAAGGTCATTAAACTTACAAACATCAACGGCAAAGGCGTGTCGGTCAGACTGCTGATTACCGGAAAGGAGTGGAACACTTCGTTGGGGTTAGGCCAAACTTCGCTGGCAAAACGGGTAGTACCGTAGCTGATCAATAAAGCGCCAAAGGTGAGTGCATCCGAAAGCAGGAAAAACCACATCATGATTTTGCCATAACTCACGTTATAAGGCGACTGCCCTCCGCTCCAACGTTCTGCTTTTACATTAGCTGTAGTAGCTTGTGTCATAAAATTGTAAAATTTTTTAATAACCTCAAAAGACGGTGCAAGTTAGTGTATGTTGTTTATTATTAAAAGCAACCTGCTAATATTTTTTAAAAATACGCTGCCTTTACACCCGGCTGAAAGCCTGTACTAGCGGTTCATTACGAAGAACAGGAATAAATAAATCCACAAAATATCAACGAAATGCCAGTAAGTACCTACAATCTCCAGGCCGGTGCTGGAATACATTTTGGTTTTCCGGCTGAACGTTCTGAAAAAAAGAATGAAAAGTGCTACCACGCCGCCGATGATATGAAGCGCATGCACCAGTACTATTACAATCAGGTACTGGAAACTCACATTGTTGCCCCACCTGAGCTGATTATACAAATCGGCAAAACCGAAATATTGCAGGAAGGTAAAAGCAAGACCTAAAATCAGCGTAAAGGTCACCATGTTACGATGTAGCTGCATATTGCGTTGTTTGAAACTGCGCACTGCCAGCATCAGCGTAAAACTGCTTAATACAATAGCCACCGTTGAAATATAAAATTCAATCGGCAAATCAAACTGCTGCCAGTTACCCTGCGATTTGCGTACAATATAGCCACTCGTCAATCCGCCAAACATCATAATAATGCTTCCGATTGCAATCCACATGGCAAATTTCTGCGGATGTATTTTCTTCCTTTGAGCACTTGTTTCTGCCATCATCCTGATATTATTTTAAAGCCTGATTTTTCCCAATCCGCCGTTACACCTTGTCGATCAGCAAAGCGAGCAATACGGTTGGAAGGTATATAAACGATGCATACATCAGCCTTTTGGCAGAAGTACGGTCATTTTTTAAATAGAAAACAAAAGAAGCTGCACAATATAACCCTGCAGCGGCAATACTTACCCACATACCCGTAGCCCCCGTGAGACCGATTTGGTAGGGTAACATGGCAAGCGGTATAAGGGTTAAGCTATAGAAAATACACTGCAGTCCGGTAAAAGAAGTTTTGCCTGCACTGCTGGGCAGCATACGAATTCCAGCTTTCAGATAATCTTCGTAACCTACCCAGGCAATAGCCCAGAAATGAGGAAACTGCCAGAAAAACTGAATAAGAAACAGCGCCCATCCGCCCAAACCACTGAAGCTTCCGGTAGCTGCTACCCAGCCAATAAGTGGTGGAAGTGCACCGGGAATTGCTCCGATAAAGGTGGCTATCGAGCTTACCTTCTTCATGGGTGTATAAGCGAAACCGTATATCAACAGAGATACAATACTGAGGGTAGCCGCACCGAGATTAAAGAAATAAGCTAAAACCAAAAAGCCGGAAACGGCAGAAATTATACACAGCACCGCAGCTTCGGCTACGCCCATACGCTCGTCGGGAAGGGGACGTGACATAGTGCGTTTCATCAGTCTGTCGCTGTATCGCTCAATAATCTGATTGATAATATTAGCGCCGGTAGTTACCAATACCCCGCCTAAAAACAGTAAGAGTACATCTTTCCAAAGAAAAACGACACCGGGAGCTATCAAATAGCCTACAACGCTTGAAAATACTACCATGAAGCTCAGATTGGGCTTCATCAACTGAATGTAATCGCGCAGTTTGGCAGTTAAGAAGGAATATTCTTTTATCTTAATAGGCTCTTCCCTAATCATGAACAACAAAAAATAAATACAGAAAAGATATCCAATTGGTGGGCAAAGGTAAAAGTTTTAACGCTTTTAAGGTAAGATTTTTAGCCGCGGGTGAAAATCAAAGGTGTCTGAAGTAAAAATGGCACAAAAAAAGCGGGAGATTTTCTCTCCCGCCGAATTGCAGTTTAGGCTTAGTTCCGCTATGGCCAACGTTCATTATAACACCTACACCGCAAAACTTTCTCCACATGCACATGTACGGCTGGCATTTGGATTTATAAAATGAAAACCTTTTCCGTTAAGGCCAGCTGTAAATTCCAACGTAGTATCACAAAGATACAAAAAACTTTTGATATCCGTAACCAGTTTGATCCCTTTGTCTTCAAATACCTGATCGCCCTTTTGAGGCTCGTTGTCGAAGTCCAGTTTGTAGGATAAACCGGAGCATCCGCCCCCTACAACACCGATTCTCAGAAAGTAATCATCACCCAAATGCTCCTCCTTCCTAATCTGAAGCACTCTTTCCTTAGCATTTTCTGTAATGTATATCATATTTTACCAGCATTTTTGAACAAATAAAAGCCCCGAAAGCCCTTTTGACACAAAGTTAAAATTTTATTAAATATTCGCTTATAGCTTTCTTCAGGAGTGAAGCCGCTGCTTCTACTTCCTCCATACTACTGGGGCGGCCTAAACTGATCCTTACCGAGCCTTCCATCCGCTCCGGCGTCAATCCCATACCTTGCAATACATGTGATGGTTGACGCAGCGCTGTAGTACATGCCGAACCTACCGAAAAAGCAATATCAGCATTCAGCTTCGCAATCAATCGCTCGGATTTCACTCCGGGGAAGGACACGTTGCTCACATGTGGCAACCGGGGCCCATCTGCTCCGTTTACGATTGCCTGTACCTCCTGAACCAATTGATTTTCCAGGGCATCCCGCATCCCGGCGAGCCGGATGGCTTCGGCCGGCATCAGTTTTTGAGCCATGGCACATGCCTTTCCAAGTCCTACCACGCCCGGCACGTTAATGGTTCCGCTGCGCAAACCCCGTTCATGCGCGCCTCCGTGCATCTGGGGGCCCAGCGATACTCTGGGCTGCCTGCGTCGCAGGTATAAAGCACCTACGCCTTTAGGACCATATATCTTATGTGCACTCAGGGCCAGTATATCTATAGTGTCGTCCTGTACATTTACCGGAATTTTGCCAACCGCCTGTGTAGCATCGCTAAAAAAAAGCACCTTATGTTTTCTGGCAATAGCACCAATATCGCGTACAGGCTGAATAACCCCGGTCTCGTTATTGGCATACATAATGGCAATCAGAATGGTCTCCGGTGTTATAGCGGCATCCAGTACACTAATATCAATCAATCCCTGTCCGTCGACAGGCAGGTACGTAATACTGGCTCCTTTCTGTTCCAGATACTGGCAGGTATCCAAAACTGCTTTGTGCTCGGTAACACAGGTAATAATATGATTACCTTTGGTCTGATACCGTTCCCATACTCCTTTTATCGCCAGATTACAAGCTTCAGTAGAGCCTGATGTAAAGACTATTTCCTGCTCCTCCGCATGAATGAGATCTGCTACTGATTTACGGGCCCGGTTAACTGCATCGGCAGCCACCCAGCCATACGAGTGGGTACCACTGGCTGCATTTCCAAATTTCTGACTGAAATAAGGGAGCATGGCATCCAGCACCTCCGGATCGCAAGGCGTCGTAGCATTGTAGTCTAAGTATATCATTTTGATTCTACCCTCCGGATCCGGGACATGGTACCCGCCCTATTCGTTGATCCAGGCAACAAAATTAGCTTTATTGTTTTACTTTCGCGGCGAGGCCCTATTGCCTGTTTTGATTTTCGTATTTCCAAAAACTATTTAGCTGTATGGTAAGAGTTGAGCATATTGGTATTGCGGTCAACAGTATTGAAGAGAAGAAAAGCATTTACGAGAAATTATTGAACACAGCCTGCTACAAAACAGAACTGGTAGAGAGCGAGGGCGTACAAACTGCTTTTTTTCAAATAGGCGAAAACAAAATAGAGCTGCTGGAAGCCACCAGACCCGACAGTGCCATTGCAAAATACCTGGAAAAGAAAGGAGAAGGAATTCACCATATCGCCTTTGAAGTGGAAGATATTGCAGCGGAAATGGCGCGGCTCGAAGCCGAAGGTTTTCAACTCCTTCATACCGAACCTAAGAGAGGCGCCGACAATAAGCTCATCTGCTTTTTGCATCCCAAATCATCAGGCGGTATTCTGATAGAATTATGCCAGGAAATACGCTGATATTTTAGCCCCGCATTCCTAATTTACCATCGAAGCTCCCATGACGGTTGACAAATTGAAGCCGAGGACGGTACCGGTTGCCGCCCTTGTATTGATCCCTGACGAAATTTTCGAGTACTATAGCATTTTCAACGCCCTGCACATCCGGCATGGCAGAAGTGTCCCTTTTGAGATGTTCCCGCTGGATGAAAATCAGGTGCAGCGGTACTTCAATAAATACCCACCAGAAGCGCGCAGTCTGCTGGGCCGGTTCACAGATGCTGATATTGCCTTTGAAATTTCCCAATTAAAAAAGAAACACGGCAAAGAAAAATCCGGCATTCCGCTGGAACGCTTCCTCGACCGAAGTGTGGTGCGCTATTTGTACGAATTGACGATATGCCTGCTCGAAGCAGCTCCGGATATAACCATCTACCATCGCATCAGAAACGCGCAGACGGGTAACTATATGATTGCACGCTGCAAACTGCATACCCAACCGCCCGAGTTGTCGTTTGAAGTTACGAAAACGGAGCAGGGAAAATTATCTGTCCGCGGCATGCTGCATATCGCAGGTGAGACTCTGGAACTCGGAAAATTTCAACGGTATAAATTCCTGTTGCTGCACGAACACCAATACTATTTGCTTCGGCCTGCTGACTACCTTACTCTGGAGTGGCTGGCACAAAGCAAACCCGAACAGTTTGAACTGGATCCTGTATTATTCTCTCAACGAATTGTACAAAAGCTGGAAGAAACACATAAGGTTGCAAAAAACAACATTTTTGATCTCACAGAGATTCGTTGCAGCCCCTCCAATTGTATTTACTTCAGTGAAATCAGCGATTCGATGCTGATGCTTACGCCCCGCTGGCGATATGACGGTTTATTGGTGGAAGGCCCCTTTAAGGAAATACATGATACCATCCGGAATGGTATGGCCTACCGGATATACCGCGACAAGGCAGCAGAAGAAGAATTTATTCAATACCTCCAGTCGCTGCACCCGGGCTTTGGCAAACAAAGCGGAAAGTTTTTCTATCTCACTTTTTCCGAAGCCGGTAAAAAACAATGGTTCCTTAAAGCCTACCACCAATTACTGGAGCTTGATACAGAGATCATCGGCTTGGAAATGCTGCGGCATTTCCGTTATTCGCCCTTCAGCCCGGAAACAAATGTACAATTGCTGGATAAGCCGGGCGAGCGGGCGCGGCTTAAGTTGGAAATCGCCTTCGGCAAGGAAAAAATAGCGCTGAACGAACTTCAAAAAGTCTTGCTCAGCGGACAGAACTCCATCCTTCTTAAGGACAACGCCATTGGTGTTTTTCCTGAAGAATGGCTTGCAGCCTACGCTCCGTTGATCAAACACGGAAAAATCACCGGAAAGGAAATTGAAATTCCGCAGTGGATATTCTTGTCGCTTGAAAAAGGAACGCTTCAGGAAACCCTGGCCCCGGTAGTGCCGGCTGAATGGGAACGTAAATGGATGACCTGGCAGGACGAACAAAGTATACTGTATCCGCTCCCGGCAGCCTTGAACGCAAAGCTCCGCCCGTATCAACACAAAGGCTTTGAATGGATGGCACTTCTGTCGGAGATTGGCGCAGGAGCATGCCTGGCCGATGATATGGGATTGGGCAAAACCCTGCAAACGATTACCTTTTTATGCTGGCGCCTGCAACATAATACCCAGGCCCGCTTTCTCATTTGCTGTCCGGCCTCACTGATTTACAACTGGGAATCCGAACTGAAAAAATTTGCCCCCTCGTTGTCGGTATACATTCATAATGGACTAAAACGAAACCCTGAACATTTTATCAATGGTAACCATCAGGTGTTGATTTGTAGTTATGGGACCCTCCGAAGCGATGTAGACCTGCTCAGCGTTATTGGCTGGGATAGCCTGGTTTTGGACGAAAGTCATAATGTGAAGAATCTTCAGGCCCGCACCACACAGGCCGCTGCACGAATAAAAGCCAGCTGCAAAATAGCACTCAGTGGTACGCCGGTGATGAATAATACGCTGGATTTATACGCGCAACTTAATATCCTGCTCCCCGGACTTTTCGGAGGACTGGAATTTTTCCGCAGGGAGTACGCTTACCCCATCGACCGCGACAATGACGCAGTGAAGATAAAAGCGCTTCAAAAAATGATTGCGCCGTTCGTGCTTCGACGAACCAAAAAACAAGTTGCCGGTGATCTTCCGGAAAAAACAGAAACTGTATTATGGTGTAATATGGGCGAGCAGCAAAGGCAGTTGTACGAAGAAATCAGAACGCAGATCAAAGACAGTATTTTTCTGGGGATAAAATCCGAAGGGCTGGAAAAAAACAAACTCAATATACTTCAGGGCATCCTGAAGCTGCGGCAGGTATGCGGTTCGCCCCGGCTCATACCCGAGGGAAAAACTTGCTCGGAAGCTATCAAGCTGGAACTGCTGCTTCACGAACTGGCGAACCTGAAAGAGAGCAAGGCACTGGTATTTTCGCAGTTTAAAGGCATGCTACATTTGATTGCAGAGGAATGTACCCGTCGCGGCATACCATTTTATCATTTTGACGGTGACACCGCCATCAGGGACAGGCAGGAAATGGTTCAAAAATTCCAGTCGGAGAATAATGATGTGGGCGTTTTCTTAATCAGTTTGAAAAGCGGAAATGCGGGTTTGAATCTGACAGCCGCCGAGTATGTGTTCCTGGTTGATCCCTGGTGGAATACTGCAGTACAGCAGCAGGCCATTGATCGCACACACCGCATAGGACAGCAGAAAAATGTGTTTGCCTATCAAATGCTGTGTAAGGATACTATCGAGGAAAAAATCAGGGCTTTGCAGCAGAAAAAACAATTCTTATCTGAAGAGTTGGTTGGCGCCGAAGACGGATTTGTAAAACAACTTACCGAAGAAGATGTGGCCTTCCTGTTTTCATAGAGTGAATAATAATGGCGGGTCGTCGACCCGTCATTATTATTTGTCGCGTTTACTTAACGGTAGTACACCTTTCTTTTAACTTGTCTGCAGCAATAAGGGCATTTAACTCCGCCACAATATCTACAAATTCATCCCTCCTCCCACAATTACATAAGGCAGTTAAAGGGTCTTTGTCTTGTATCCTATCATACATTTCCTGTAGAGAAGGTGCCTTGCTCAACTTTGCATATTCATCATACGAAATATTCAAAAAAGCCACGTTGACGCCTATGCCCCGGTTGTCGAGCCAATAGCCATTCTTCAACTCTGTGGGCAGAACCTGCGCACCCTGTTTCCTTACGTCGCCTGGAGCAGGGTAAGAAACGATAGTACTTCGATCGTCTGAAAGCTGTACAGCAACCAGGTTGCGGTTATCGCCACGCGTTTTGTATACAATTGCTGGTGCTTCTGCGTGCAACATGGATTCTGCATTGGAAGTGGTCTGCCTTAGCGCTGATGGCCGGCTGGTAGTACATGCCGACTGTAGTAAAACAAGGCTTAAACCGAACATTATTAATTTCATTTTCGTACTGTAATTTTCTTGCGTAAGCCGCCTCAGGACCTTTGTATATCCAATATGTATATTCAGGGAAGAACTGCCGCAATCTCCATCGTTACTACATTCTTTTAAGGGTTTAGTTCGGTGGTCACCTATCCAGTATCGATAGTTTTGAGACCTGAACCATTCATACACAGGTAGTCTGAAGCAGGATTAGGTTTTAGCTGCGCAATTCGCTCCAACATTCGGCAGTAAAGATACTGTTTCCGTACAGAACCGTTCGATTAGCTTCACTGCTGTGCTCGCCTTTGGTAGCAAAAGTAAAGGAGTACTTGTTTGGGTCGGCCAATGCGTTTAATTCAAAATGAAAACGAGCCCGCGTAAGGATGGTATCGTCGTGCGACCTGAACCCGTTTAGAAAGTTATATAGGCCGGCAGCGGTTCTTTAGGGTCGTCGGCAGACGCTATTGCTGTTCATGGCAGGCATTTTGTTCGATAGCGAAATCGAAAAAATATAATTTTTAACGACATAAAAAAAACCTGCCCGGGGGCAGGTTTAAAAAACAACGCTCTATGTAGGATTTGAATACGCTCCTAGTGCTTAACTACAATTTTCTTAGTGATGATGCCATCTTTTCCGGAAACACGGATATAATATACGCCTTCGGAAAGTTGATTTACGGGAAGTTCAGCTACCGAACCTTTAACGTCTGCAACCTGATGTACCATTTGTCCCTGTACATTGAACAGGCTAATGTTGCGCACGGCGGTCATGGCACCCAGATTTATCTGCACACGTGAATTTGCCGGATTGGGATAAACGCTCACAGTCTGGGCTAAATCCAGTTCATTGATGCTATTGGGTGTGCCGGAACCAACTACTTTAAAATCGACGTGATTCGTAAACCCGTTATGATCTTCTAGCATATGCCAGTCGTTTTCAATACCAACGTAACCGATTTTTATAAAGTAGTCCCCTTCCTCGAGAGCATTGAGACCATTAGTAGTAAAAGTAACATCTTTAGTAGCTCCTACTAATACATCCTGATTGGAAAGTCTGTTAAAGAAGGTAACATAGGTACTGTCGGCAGTAAAAACTTCAGCACGTAGGAAACCACCCTTGTAGTCCAGTTCGCAAATGTTTTCTACAACCGCATCTACAGAAAAACCGGTTCCATATTGAATTTCAGGTGAAGAAATAGAAACTTCGTTTCCTACACCTAACTTCAGTGGAAGCAAAGTTGCAGAAGGACCATCAGGTTCAATATTAACCAGCACCTGCTGATCGTAGTTGAAGCCGCCGCCGCCACCGCCAATGCCGAGGGCAGAAGGATTCAGGTTGTTCACGGTAAAATAACCATCGCTCATGCCGCCCCAACCCCAGTTGATATGGAACATGTTGTTTTCATCATAGCCATCGAAAACGAAAGCGTGACCTCCTGAGTTACCGAAACCAGCATACAGAATTGGCCTGCTTGCATCCAGTTCAGTTTTCAGACGAGCTATCCAATTTGCCTCTGAAAAACTGCTTCTTTGAAGACCTTCAATAGTAGATTTATAACCAAAATGGTTCTTAAATGCATTTTCAGCGCTACGGGAGTTAGGGCCCCAGGCCAATACCTGTGAACCACTTCCACTGGGCGAGAAACTCATACGAACGGCTATAGCACAATGATAACCTAGTTCGGAAACTGCTTCTTTGGAAGAAGTCAAAGAGGATGCACTAACCGCGTCAGGCATCATACTCCAATTGTAAGTAGTTGCAGCAAAATCGGCCGACAGGTTACCATAAGACTGGGAATTATAAGAATAACTTCCTGTACCAGATACAGGATAGTTCCAGTACTTCATGATTTGTGCCATTGCAGTTGCCACACAACCTACGGGAGTCTTTCCATTACCTGTACCAGGAGTGTAGAGGTTATAGTTTGTTCCCTGGTTCCATGTAGTGGTCAGCATGGGTTCTACCACTGCTGTGGGTCTCATTGCAGTATTTCCTGCGCCTTTCCCAATAAGGCGGGTCCATTGTTGCTCGATTTCTTCAGTAGCTTCCACATTGTTTTTAATGAGGAATTCCATTTGCCGCTGATAGATATCCATCCAATAAGCGGTTTGAGGTGAAAGGCCGGCATGGTTGCCAAATGGCTTATTTACAGAATAGGCTAGTACAGGTTGCGCGATATCGTCGGCAGCAACTACTACAAAGCCCTGACCGTTTACATCAAATACATAGTATGCATTTTGACCGGCAAGATCATCGGCATTCACAGCAATCTTGTCGGTAAGACGTACGTTAAGCGCTTTTGAACCTTCCAGTTTTCCCGCAATAAAATTCTCAGCTACTTTTTTTGCAGTAGCCTGATCCACCTGCTTGGCGAATAATGTCCCCCCCATGGAAACACTGAGTAACAAAAGAGATGTCGTAAGTCTCATCTTCATCAGTTTCTAATTTTGGTTTTTCTTATTCAATTTGCTAAAATTAGAAATTTTATCATCCCCGTCCAAATAAATTACTGTACCTACATCATTATGCCAGATCCTACTCTTTGGGGCAATTTCATGCCGGCGCCTTCGTAAATAAGACCTTTCCCGACATTTTCTTTAAGCAGCAGGGGGCCGTCAATATCCGCAAAATCGGCCAGGGGAAGCAGATGCGCCAAAATGGTCGCGCCGGGAATGGACTCACACATTCCGCCCAACATTAATTTTTTACCTGCTTTTTTTACCGACTTTATCATCGAAATTGCGGGAGTAATACCGCCGCATTTAGATAATTTTAAGTTTATCCCGTCAAAATGCATAAGCGCCGCGTCCAAATCCTGAGCTTCCCGGCAGGCCTCGTCCGCTATCAATAGTATATTGGTCCTCTCTTTTAATTGTTTCATTCCATCCCAGTCGTCGCGGTGCAGGGGTTGCTCCAGCATACGGACGCCACAGTGCTCTAACTCGGGAAGCAGGGGCAGCAACTCGGATAGTTGCCATGCCTCGTTGGCATCAACTCTTAATTCAGCGCCCGGGGCTGCTGCTCTTGCTGCCTTCAATGTAGCCAAATCGTTCCGGCCACCCATTTTGAGCTTATATATCGGATAGGGGTGGTCATGTATAATGGCAGGTACGGCCTCAGGGTCTGTTAATCCGATTGTATAGGATGTGAGCGGCACATTTTTCCATTGCAAACCTAACAATGCGTACAAAGGCCGGCGGTTCAGCGCAGCAAACAAATCCCAGCCGGCACAGTCCAGCGCCGATATCAGGAAATTTTGTCCGGGTAACAGATGGTGCAGAAAGTGCCAGAAACGCTCCGGTGACGCCAGTGCGTAACGTTCAATTTCAGCCCTGTTTTTTTCAAGCTGCACAATCATATCCGACACATCTGCGTTATAGTACGCGATTGAAGTAGCTTCGCCGTAGCCTTTTAAATTTCCCAGGCCTAATTCCACTACGAGAGTGGCCTGCTCGGTTTTTAGGCCTTTTGAGATACCGAAAGGATAATGAAAGGGCAGGCGATAGGTATGATAGCTTAGCTGTAACATAGTTTCGATAAATATTTGCAAATCTCCTGAGAAGCGTATAAAATCAAAAATTTATTAAAAAAGACGGCGTATCCGTTATCTTTGCGCCTCAATTTACATTTCTATATGAAGAAAATAATGGGTCTGCTGTCGTTGCTGGCACTATCTGTATCGGGTTATGCTCAAAACGATACCGGGGCTTCGGAAAAAAAGAATATCGTTAAGCCTTCACGCGACTATCTCATGCTTCAGGCAAACTATGAAAATTGGTCGGGTACACCTGCAGATGTGAAAGTTGGGGGTATCGGACGTGGATTCAATGCTTACCTCTGTTACGATTTTCCCATTTCCAAATCCAATTTCAGCTTCGCTGCAGGTCTCGGTATAGGTACCAGCAATATATATTTCAACGATCAGGTAGTGATCATGAACACTGATGCTGACGCCATTCGCTTCCAAAACGTGGATACGGCACAAGACACGGACATATATAAGAAGAGTAAATTGTCGACCGCTTATTTGGAGGCTCCTTTTGAACTCCGCTTTTTTGGCAACAAAGAAAACAGGAACCGTGGATTTAAAGCGGCTATTGGTATGAAGGTAGGTTTGTTGGTAGGTGCTCACAGTAAAACCAAATATACGGTAGGTGGTACCACCATAGCGGAAAAAACAAATACCAAGCGCTATCTGCAAACCTGGAAATTCGCGCCCACTGCTCGCGTAGGTTGGGGTAATTTTTCCATCAATGCTTCCTACAACATCAGTGCGTTATTTAACAATGGCGCTGGTCCCGAAGTATTCCCTTATTCGGTGGGTATTTGCATTACCGGATTATAAGTTTAAACAACGATACATTAAAAAAAGAGAGCCACTACATCAGGAAGTGGCTCTCTTTTATATTCTGCAAACACCGTTAGCGCCATTTGCGCAAAATCAGTGATGAATTCGTTCCGCCAAAGCCAAATGAGTTCGACAAAAAAGTATCGAAAGGGCGCTGCAATGTCTCGGGGAGTATGTTTATTTTGGCAGAATGCTCGTCGGGATGTTCAAAATTTATATTGGGTGCCATAAAGCCATTTTGCATCATCAGCAGAGAATACACTACTTCGCTTGCACCCGCCATCCAGCACTCATGACCCGTCATTGACTTAGTAGAGCTTACCGGTACCTGAGCACCAAAAACTTTGAAAATGGCTTCCGCTTCGGAACCATCGCCGGCGGGGGTACTGGTTGCATGTGCGTTTACGTACTCTATATCTGAAGCGTTTAATCCGGCATCGCGCAATGTTCGCTCTATCGAACGCACCTGGCCTTCAACGCTGGGGTTAGAAATATGCTCACCATTAGAGCTAAATCCGTAGCCCAGCACTTCTGCAATGATGTTGGCTCCGCGTGCCTGAGCCGATTCCAGACTTTCCAATATCACGGTTGCGGCTCCACCACCGGGCACCAGCCCGTCGCGGTCGCGGTCAAAAGGACGCGAGGCCTGGGTAGGCGCGTCCTCCCGGGTAGAAAAGGTGCCAAGGGCATCGAAATTCGGCATTGAGTAATCATTGATTTCCTGAGCTCCGCCACAAATAACACGATCCTGCATGCCATTTTTTATAAAGAGATACCCCATACCAATTGCATGAGAACCGCTGGCGCATGCTGCGCTGATCGTAAAATTGACACCACGTAATTTGAATATTGTAGCCAGGTTCATAGTAACGGTAGAATTCAGCACCTGAAACACCGATCCTGAACCAATAAGCATCGCATCCTTTTTCTCTCTCAATACATCAATACCGTCGATCACGGGTTTTGCGCAGCTGTCATTGCCATACAGAATGCCAGTTTCATTGGCCGCCAGAAAGTCAATATCTATATTGGCCAACTTCAATGCTTCGGCAGTTGCCATATAGGCAAATTCTGCCTGTTCGGGCATCATAATACGGGCGCGGCGATCGAGCAATCCTTTCAAATTAGGTCTTTCTACATAACCGGTAAGTGCTGAGCGGTAGCCCATAGCCTTTCGTTCCGGTCTGAAAACTATACCTGATTTGCCCTGAAACAATGAGTTTGTTACAGCTTCTAGATTTACGCCCAGTGAAGAATAAATACCAATTCCCGTTACAACTACCCGATTCATGTAATTCCGTGTTTTAGAAAGCAAATTTCGCAGATTAAATGAGAATTGCCAATCCGGTACTTAAAGATGCAAAAATGGCCGCCTTCCGGCGACCCTACTCTGCTACAATCTTTACATCCCGGGGGAAAAAGCTTTCCTCCGAAGCGGAACAAAAAATTCACCTATTTACTCAGCACAAGTTTAAATCCAACCCCATGAATGGTTTGCAGTTCAACTCCCTCTGCGTCTTTCAGGTACTTCCTTATTTTGGTCATGAAGACATCCATGCTTCGACCCAGAAAATAATCTTCTTTTCCCCAGACATTGAGTAAAATATCTTCCCGCTTTACAACTGCATTGGCGTGCGTACAAAGGAATTGCAGCAAATCGGCTTCTTTTTGTGTCAGTTGTTGCTTACGGCTGCCATCCATCAACAACAGATTGTTGTAATCAAATACCAGAGATCCGAGTTCGAACCTGCCATTACCCTCCTCAGGCTTCTTTCTGGTCCGTTTTAAAAACACCTCAATACGCAGTAAGAGCTCTGTCATATTGAAAGGCTTGGTGATATAGTCGTCGCCACCCGCTTTAAACCCCGATATCCGGTCTTCATCCATCGACTTGGCTGTCAGGAACAGGATGGGAATTTTTTCATTTTTCTTACGAATCTGGGTAGCCAGCGTCATACCGTCCTTTTTGGGAAGCATGACGTCAAGCAGGCATATATCTATGTTGTGGCGCATAAACTGCTGCCAGCCGCTCTCACCATCGGAACTGAAAATTACTTCATAACCATGTTCTTCCAAATTGTCCTTCACCACAAATCCCAGTGTGCTGTCATCTTCAACTAATAAAATCTTTGCTTTAGGTTGCATAATAAACTATGGTTTTTTTAATTTTTTGGAAACACTAATGTGAAAGTGCTGCCTTTTTGTGGTTTGCTCTGACAAGTTACTTCACCGCCGTGTGTACGGGTTATGATCCGAACATAGTTGAGTCCTAAGCCAAAGCCTTTCACATCATGCAAATTACCTGTAGGAACGCGATAAAACCGCTTGAACAACATTTTCTGATGTCCGCTGTCAATGCCTATTCCATCATCGGAAACCTCCACCTTTATATTTTTGCTGCTATCTTTCAAATGAATATCTATAACGGGATTGCCGTCGGTATATTTTAGTGCATTGTCGATCAGATTGCTGATAGCATTTTTCAGATGAAGCTTATCTCCGGTGTATAGCACATCATGATCGGGAAAATGCAGGTTTAAAGTTGCGTTCTTTTTTTGAAGCAGATGATCAAAACTGCGCGCCACCTCGCCAATCAATGACTGCCATACGAATGGCTCCTTGCGCAATTGAATTTCACCTTTTTCCGCATGAGCCATCTGCAGTACACGCTCAACCTGCAAGGCCAACTGGGAAGCTTCATTATCTATAATGGTTGCGTAATTGAGCAGGCGTTGCGGCTTATTAATAATGTCAGGATTCTTCAAAACTTCAGCCGACAATTGAATGGTCGCCAGGGGTGTCTTAAACTCATGCGTCATATTGTTGACAAAGTCTTTCTGAATTTCACTCAATCGCTTCTGCTTCAGTATTACAAAAATTACGTAGCCAAGGAAAAGGAGTACGCAAAGCAATACTAAAGACGATAAAATCCATATAGATAGTTGGGAAGCAACATAATTGCGCCGGTGGGGGAAGTAGACGCCAAAGTAGTAGTTCTCTTTACTTAGTTTGGGGAAATCCATTACCGGTTCAAACGGCTCTTTACTACCGCTCATATGCACATAATGGTAGCTTACGAGCGTATCGCCCTCACAATCGTACTGCCCAAATTCAAAGTCGGTAATGATATTGCGACGCTCAAATTCTGCCCGCAGAAAATGCATCAAAACATCGGAGTCGAGATGCACATTTATCTGAACAATGAAATATTCGGGTTTGATTTGCTCCACCACATTGTACACCAATGGCTGGATTTTCTTCATTTCCCAGATTTTCAACGCCACATTGCGTAAGGCGTTGTTCAGCTTCAGATTAAACTCCTTTTCCTCGAGGTCGTACGCTCTTTTTACCCAATACACCTGCGTGGCAATAATACCTACTGCCGACAACAAGGCCAATAAAAAGATAAGTCGTATGGTCGCATTCTTCATCGTTAACAAATGTAGATGGAATGAAAATACCAGACAAACTATCTGCCCGCCTTTACATTTGGTTAAAATTATAAGCTTCCTGCCCTAATCTGCAGGTGTTTTTAGCATCTGGAGTACAATGTGCAGGCAAAGGAGCTGAACTGCTATCTGTTGGAGCAAAATGCCACAAATTCAACCAGATCACTGATCAGCCGTTCCGGCATTTCCACAAAACTCATATGACCACAGGAGTTATATACCGAAACTTTACTGATAGCCGACCTGCTACATTGGCTCAATGCATCGCGCATCGGCGTTGCATTGTCTTCTTCGCCAATAATCCACTGCACCGGCATGGTAAGCTGGGATAATAAACCGGTATGATCCTGGCGATTCATAATAGCTGTATACAAAGCGGCCAAACGTGAGGCACCCTGGCGCATTCCGTTTTCAACCACCTCTCTTAAGGCCTCAGGATGTTCTCTGGCAAATTTTTCTGCGAAAAGGTTCTGAGACATCCCCCGCAAAAACATCTGCAGTTCGGCCTTGCCCTTCTGCATTAAAGCCACTGATTTACGGCGTTGCTCCTTTTTTTCTTCAGTGTCGGCCGAAGCCAGCGAATGCACCAGCGAAATACCTTTCAATCGTTCGGGATAGCGTGATGCAAATTCCATAGCAGCGTATCCGCCCATCGAATGACCTGCCATCACTACCTTATCCAACTGTTCCTGCTCGAGAATATGGTACAGAGCTTCCGCCATCATTTGCATGGTCAGTTGACCGGCAGGTACCTCACTATTACCAGCAGCAGGAAGGTCAGGAATGATCAGGTTGAATTTAGTAGCCAAAACCGGAGCAATGGTGTGCCAGGCATTACCATCATTGGGAAAACCATGCACGAGCATCAGGGCCGGCCCTTCAGTATTGCCAATTTTTGCGTAGTGAATCATAAACAAAAATATAAAGGAAATCAGCTTGTGGCCTCTTCCGTAGATGATACAGGAACCACCGCAGGGGGATTATTTTTATACAAATCCATATAAACGTACATCAAACAGATAAGTAATGGAGATAGTTCAATGAGCGGCATAGTCTGTATACCAATGAGGTGAATAATCAAACTTACGATGATGAGACTGATACCGGCCAGGGCATAGGTTCTTAACCAACCCCGCTTTTTTCCCACCAAAAAGGCCAATGGTAAATTGAAGGGAATCGCCCACAAAATATTATAGTTATTGCTGCAGCTCTGATGCGCGGTGCCCAGCCACATGAATAGCATGAGGCAACCCAGCAGGCCGGTCACGAAGAGCAGTACAAACCGGACTGCAACTTTTAAGTAACTAAACGAGCGTACAAGATAGGCCAGAACGGTAAGTATAAGAATGCCCAGCATAAGCCACATAGGGCCGTTCAACCGGCTTTGCTCCACTCTTTCTGAAGCTAACAGAACCCGTTCTTGTGATACCAGATGTGTTTTCCGGAACTGAGCATGCTCCAGTCCCTTATGCACAAATGCAGGAAGAAACATACTTCCGTCATCAGTCATTACACTATCGACTTTACTTCCAAGCAATAGATTTATGCCAAGTCGTTCCCAATGTTTAGCTGCCAGATATTGGTTGATAATAGCACGATAAGACAAGGGCTTATTACCCAGGATGGTACCGAAATAAAATTCCGGTCCCAGCACCGCAGGAAATATATCGCGTACCCGGGTTGCACAGTTATCAAACAGAAAGTCATAAGCATAGTAGCGATTTTCGGGCAATAAATTTGTCTCAAGATATTGAAGCAATTGTTGTTGTTGCGTACTATCCAGGTTCAGCTCCTGCTCCTTTACACTTCTTTTTTCAACCTGATAAGTGTACATAAAATCCCTGAAACTACTCCGCTCGAGGTAGTATTGAAGTTTGCCTAACACAAAGCTGGAATAAAAATCAGGATCGCTGAAATTAAAGGTTCCATAATTGTAAACTTCATCGCGGCCGCTTCGGTCGTCGCGCACACGAACACCCGTATGACCAAAAGATGCATACAATTCCTCGCCTGCGCCGCAGGTAAGAATACTGATTCGCAGGCCCTGGCCGGGACTGGTTATGACCGTATCGGTGGCAACAGCAAAACCGGCGAAAGGCAATATCAGGAGCAGTAAAAAGTAAAACAGGCGCATCATATATGTTCTGAAAATTGCCGCAAACCTACAAAGATTCACCGAACCTGCATCGGAAGAGGATTAATAGCTAATGGGCTGTTACCCGTACGACTCAGGAACAGAAAAGGCTTCCAACATCTTTTCAAGGAAAACCACGTCTGTCTCATCAAATGACCCCAGGCGTTCGCTGTCGATATCAAGTACTGCTATTACCTGTCCGTTTCGAATCAGAGGAAGAACCACTTCCGATTTCGACAGACTACTGCAGGCTATATGGCCCGGAAACTGTTCTACATCGTGGACGATAACCGGCTTCGCCTGATCCCAGCAACTACCGCAAACACCTTGTCCTTTTTTAATACGTGTACAGGCAATCGGCCCCTGGAAGGGGCCCAGCACCAGTTCATCTCCGCGAACAATGTAAAACCCCACCCATAGCCAGTCAAACTGCTGCTTCAGGGCCGCACAAAAATTGGCCATATTGGCGGTCAGATCGCTCTCATGCGCGAGCAATGCATTGGTTTGCAGGAGTAAATTCTCATATTGCTCATGTTTGGTGCCAGAAATAAGCTTGAGGTCTTCGGCCATAAAACAGGATTCATCGTTTTTTAAATATGCTGGATAAAACAGGGATATCCAATACCTTCGTGCTAAATTAAACAATTAACCCAATGGCAGAAAAACCAGGCCTTCTGAGCAGTATCGCGCGTATGAATTGCCCTAATTGCAGAAAGGGTAATATGTTCCTTAACAAGAGTATTTTACCCTTAGGTGAAATGATGAAGATGCCGGAACAATGTCCGGTATGCGGTCAGAAAATGGAACTCGAACCAGGTTTTTACTACGGTACCGGTTACGTTAGTTATGGGCTTTCGGTAGCCATCGCCGTATTCAATATTGTTTGGTTTGTGACGCTGGTTGGATTCTCCTGGCAGGACAACAGTATTTGGTGGTACCTTGGCATCACCATTGCAATGCTATTGCTGTTACAACCATGGCTTATGCGCCTTTCCAGGGTATTATACCTTTATATGTTTGTGCGCTATGGCAGTATGCGCCAAAAGAAAAAACCGGAAACAACCTAAACATCAATCCTTATCAAATTCAATAACAATGGATATTTCATTAACAGGGAAAAATGCCCTGATAGGAGGCAGTACACAGGGTATTGGACTCGCTATTGCACAACAACTTTCGTTGCAGGGCGCCTCCTGCACTCTAATCGCAAGAAATGAAGAGCGGTTAAAAGAAGCGCTTGGTACTTTAGATACCAGTCAGGGGCAGCAGCACGATTATCTTGTAGCAGACTACAGTAATTATTCAGGTGTAGCTTCAACCGTGGCACAGCACGTGCAAAACAAAAACATTCATATCCTGATCAATAATACCGGCGGACCCGCTGCCGGACCCATTACTACTGCCAGCCCGGAAGCGTTTCTGCAGGCTTTTCAGCAACACCTTATCTGCAACCAACTCATCACCCAACAGGTTATTGAAGGCATGAAAAGCGATGGCTACGGAAGAATTGTAAATATCATTTCTACCTCTGTAAAAATACCATTGAAGGGCTTAGGTGTAAGTAACACCATAAGAGGTGCAGTGGCATCCTGGGCAAAAACCATGTCGAATGAGCTGGCTGCTTTCGGTATCACGGTTAACAATGTGCTTCCAGGAGCTACAGCTACCGCCAGGCTGGAAAACATTGTGCAAAACAAAGCCGCGAAAACAGGCCACGACATAGAAGACGTTACACAGGAAATGCTGGACGAAATTCCAATGAAACGATTCGGCAAACCGTCCGAAATAGCAGCTGCTGCTGCATTCCTGGCTTCACCCGCAGCCGCTTATATTACAGGTGTAAGCATTCCCGTAGACGGAGGCAGAACCGGCAGTCTTTAACTGAATTCAGGTATGTACGGCATCATCGGAAACCCGCTTTCACATTCTTTTTCTCCAGGTTATTTCAGGAAGAAATTTGCAACGCTCAACCTTCCCGAACAATATGAGATGTTTCCCCTGGCCGACATCTCAGAGCTGAACCCGCTGCTGAAGAATCATCCTGACATACAGGGTTTGAATGTGACCATTCCCTTCAAGGTTGCCGTACTACCCTACCTGGATCGCCTGCATATAACTGCCGAAAATATTGGCGCGGTAAATTGCATCCGCATCCGGAATGGATTACGTACAGGCTTTAATACCGATGCTCCGGCATTTGCCCAAACCCTGCAACCACTCTTAAAAAATCATCATCGTCGGGCTTTGGTACTGGGTACCGGAGGAGCTGCACAGGCGATTGTCTTTGCGTTAAAAAAATTAAATATTCCTTTTACGCTGGTTTCACGTAAGAAAGCTTATAGTGCTATCAGCTATGAGGAATTAACCGCAGCGGTACTGGCTGCACATACCATCATTATCAATACCACGCCGCTGGGAATGGCTCCCCTGGTAGAACAATGCCCTCCCATTCCCTACGCATATTTAGGAAAAGAACACCTGCTCTACGATCTCATTTACAATCCGTCCCAAACCCTCTTCCTGCAGAGGGGTGCAGCACAGGGTGCTGTTACCCAAAATGGCTACGATATGCTGATAGCACAGGCCGAAGCATCATGGTCCATCTGGAATTCATAAATCCTCTGTGCCTGCCCGCGTAGGAAGCTAAACCAAGCATAATTTGATTAGGTATGAAATTATTGCTAGCTTTGGTTTATGGAAAGCGACAAAATAATTAAGGGTAGCCTCAATGTGGTTATTATGCAACTGTTGCAAAATAACGGACGCATGTATGGATACGAAATAACACGTGCCGTGAGAGAGGGAAGTAAGGACAAAATGAATATTACGGAAGCGGCACTTTATCCGGCACTACATCGCCTGGAGGAAAAAGGAATTTTGGAAACCGAAAGTGAAATGGTAGACGGCCGGTTACGTAAATATTACAAACTCAGCCGCAAAGGGAAGAAGGAATCCGCCGCGGAATTAGAAGCAGTAAAAGATGCAATTGCATCGCTTCAGAAAATACTTAAGTACAAATTAAAGCAGGCATAACCATGGTACTGAATGCCGAACAACTGGATCAACTCAGGGCATTTATCCGGAAAAAAGGTTTTGGAGACCCTGTACTGCAGGAAGAAATACTGGATCATTTTGCCAGTAAAACGGAAGAGCTACTGAGCACGCAATCTGAACTGCGGTTCGAAGATGCTATGCTTTGTGCTTACCGTAGTTTTGGAGTACGCGGATTTCGCCCCTTAGCCGAGAATTTCGAAAAGAACGTCTTGCTCGATTTCCGCCGCTGGCGCAGAAATGAATACCGACAACTACTTACATCCATACATTTGCCCGGCATGTTATTGGTAGCTGGCTTCTTTATTTCCCTGCTGTATATTCAAACGCAGCAAAAGGACATGGGTGCTGTACTGGCTTTTCTGAGCAATCCATTTCACGCCTTTTCTATTACAGGCTTTGTTATAGAAATTGTTTACAACCTGCGGGTCCTGAAAAAACACAGAAAGTCTTATACGCTTCAAGTTGTCAGAGGCAGCCAGTTTATGGGATTCAATTTCTATTTATTGACCTATATAGCTGCAGAAGGCCTTATAAAATTGCCCGGATTTGTTACCGGAATTATGCTGTTCGGTTTAGGCATTTATCTTACGGCCAGCACTATTATCCGGTTTCGCTATTTAGAGCGTTTAACAGAAAAGGGAATAATGCATCAGCCAGCTGACTAAGCCGGATCAGGAAGAAGGATTAATGCCTGCTGCACTTAACTGTTGGTACCGCGCACGGGCGGTTTGGATATAAGTACTCCCCGGATACTGCGTTATCAATAATTCATAATACTGAAGCGCTTTTGATTTGTCCTTAAGCCTGTCATCGTACAACTGCGCCAACCTGAAGGCTGCGTCGTCGCCCAGTACATCATCGGCATAATGTTCCAGAATTTTGTTCAGCATTTTTATGGCATCATCATTCCGCCCCTCTTCCTCGGCTATTTTTGCCCTTAATAAACAAATATCGTCCATCAATTCATTGTCAGGGAAATGCGTAGCAATACTATCCAGCAGTGCATCTGACTCGCGGGTCTTATGCTGGAACAAAAGCAGATCGGCGGCAGCGAAGCGGAGTAGTGGAGTAAGGTTACTATCGACCGGTGAATTTTCTGTAATCAAAACAGACAAGTACAAAGCGTCATTTGCGATAAGCTCTGTAGTCGAGGCTTTCAGTACCGAGAGCTGTCCCTGGGCCCATTTAAAATCGCCATTGTAATAAGCGAGTTTGGCATTGCGAAAGCGGGCTTCTTCTCCAAGCATATCTTCTTTAAATGCCTTATCTACCTGGGCATAAAAGAGAGAAGCATCCCATATCTTACCCTTGAGCAGGTGATAATCGCCCAGATCCAGTTTGCAATACCCGGCCACATCTTTTTTCATATTGGGTGCGCGCAGGGCCTCCTGCAGTACAATAATTGCTGTATCTATATTATGGGCGTACCTGGCCTGAACCATTGCGTAGTTGCGAATCAGCGGAGCAGATCGATACTGTGGGTATTCGGCAAAGAAACTTTCGTACTCCTGCAACAGCACATTCAGCTGCTTAGGATCTACCGGTCGGGTTTGTGCTAACCGGGCCTGCAGCACTTCAATTTTACCTTCTCTCGCCTCTTCATTCATGGGTGAAGCCGTGCCCTTGGCCAGCACGTAATCATAACCCTTAAGTGCTATATGGAGGTGCCCGTCTTTAAACGAAGCACGACTGAATTGAATTACCCGCTGACCTTCTTCCTTCAGCTTTTTATCCAGTGCAGTTATTTGCTGAAAGGCACCTTCATAATCTCCCTTTTGGGTGTACACCCAGGTGAGCAACTCTATCCAAAATGGATTGTCGGGCTGAGCAGTTACCCTCTTTACGATAAGCTTTTGGAGCAAAGCCAATTTTTTCTCATCACCTTCAATTAACTGAAGCAACGACGATTTGATATCTTCGAGCACATGAGGCTGCAAAATCAACACATCCATCAATGCATTGGCAGCAGCCTCCGTATTGCCGCCTTTGCCGTATAAGAGCGCAAGCTCGGTAGCATACAGGTATGGATTTTGCATCATGGTTCTGGCACGCTCATATGTCTTTACGGCATACTCACGCTGACCATTACGTGCAAATGCATCGGCCAGTTGTCTCGTGCGAAAATCTTCACCACTCACCTTGCTCAAGGCCAGATCAAATTGTTCCAGAGCCTTTTTCTTCTTCCCGGCAGCTTCCCATACCCGTCCTAGATCCATTATGATGACAGGATCTTCGCGCCGGATCCTGGTCATGTATTGCACCAGCTCTTCAGCCGCGGTATATTCACCGGCCAGCAACAGTGCGTCGAGATATTCGTCGTAAACACCTTTATCAAAAGGTGCCTGCTCATATATCTTTTTAAATACCGGTATAGCCTTATCATAGGCCTTTTCCTGCACGTATTGCCGGGCCAGTGCAATATTGATATTAGGGTCGGTTTGTGCTGCAACCTGCAACGGTATCACGGTTCCGGTGATCAGCAGGGAAAATACGCCGCGCAGCAACATGTGTTTATACTTCATCTCGTCTTAATCGCCTTTAATTCCGCCAGCTTTGGCTTTGCTAAAGTACGAAGAATATCAAAGCCCCGGGGGCTGCCCGGGGCGCAGATATACATTTACAGTTTCTTAGTATTCGGTTTGGGCAGGATCCCAGTTCGTCCAGCCGGTGGTCCAGTCGCTATTACCAATGGCACCTATAAAGCTCTCTGGTTGAAAATAAGCATCCATGCCTGTAAAGTCGGCGCCTGTCAATACCATAGCTCCGGGCTTGGGCCGTACATTGGGCGCCACTTTCGCAATGTACCAGGCAAAAGGATTCTCCAAACCTATGGATTCCATATCTGCCGGCAGTATATTGCCCTCGCTTATGGCTTTTGCTTCCATAGCCGCGGCATCAAAACTGCTTTGATCAGATTTGAAATTGTTCACTACGGCTCTTACTATATTGTTTTTAAATTCCGATGTTCCATTTTGATAGCTGGCGACCGTTCCGGATGACTCCAGCGAAAACCCGCCTTTTTGATGGCCGATCAGAATAGAATTGCGAAGCACAAATTGCGTGTTACGGCGCCAGCGGTTGCCAAGATTATGATTAGCCTGGGTATTAGCTGCAGCATTAGGACCAATGAATGTAAAATTAGACAGCTCCGGCCTTGTATTCGGTTGTGCTGCAGAACCATCACCATCATTATCCGATTCAATACCATTGGAAGCATCGCCCGGGTCGGCATATTGTGGATGACGAATAGATATAGCGTATTGGATTTTTCCTCTGTAACCGAAATCAAAATCATAATCGTCATCAGAACATGCGTAGGCGACCAGATATTTACAATTTACAGTTCCGCCAAAGAACTCGAAGGCATCATCATTAGCATATGAAACCATTACATGTTCTATAGTAGTTCCATTGCCAACCCCACCCAGGGTAAGTCCGTTTATTTCAGAATTGGGCTGAGCTGCTATACCGGCATATTCAATACGTACGTAGCGTAATATACCCGAGTTGTCGGCATCATTATCTCCACCATATTGACGGCCAACACCTCCTTCAATAGTGGGCCGGGGATTGGTACCCCGATTAGTGGTAGCATTACCAAGAATTATTACACCACCCCAATCGCCAGGCCGGCGCTGACCCCTGGGCTGACCTGAGGTAAATACAATGGGAGCCTGTTCGGTACCTTCTGCAAAAATCTTTGCTCCAGACTCTACAATCAGCGCGCCCTTCTCCACTATGTCACTTTTTATTACTGTTCCTGCCGGGATAGTTAAAGTAGCGCCCGACTTCACATATACATAGCCTTTCAGCGTCCATGATCTGTCTGCACTAAGCACTTTATCTTCCCCTATTTCACCACTTAACACATAGGCTTCATCAGCGGGTTTAGGATCATCTTTTTTACTGTCCCTGCATGCGGTAAATCCCGAAGTCAGCACACCGGCAATAGCCAGCATTAATAATTTTCTCATTGTTGTTTGCTTGATTTTTTTATTTGAATCAAAAGTAGACCACCGGTATTACCGGCATTTTAAGAGAAGGTTACCTTAAGATTATTTCCAACGCAGCTGGTAATTAAAGCTGATAGTAATCGAAGTCCCCTGTTTGTACCTGCGATAAACAGAGTCGCCTGAAGCTGCTGCCAGACTGGCATTGCCGGGTTCAAATGCTTTATTGTTAAAATTCATGTCCTGATAAAAGATATAAGGACTGTTGAGCAGGTCAGCAATGGAAAGCTTGATCGTAGCATTTTTCCTGAGTACTGATTTTGATAATTGCAGGTCGAGCAAATGCCGTCCATTCTCCAGAATATTGGGTCGCACGCCATTGCCAACATAGGCTATCCGCTGCCCTATTCGATTGTACATAATGGTAGCGCCCCAGCCTCCCTGCGGGTGCTGATACTGCACCGCCATATTCAGCAGGTAAGGCGACTGACCCATCATAGGCCGATCACGTCCGCCGGCAAATCCATCTACGTTAACCCTGGAATGAATATAGGCCAGATTACCCCATACAGTAGTACGCTCCCAGAAGGGCGAAGTACCCAGAAAAGTGAGCGACTTCCTGAATTCAAGTTCCAGACCCAAAGAGCTGGCTGACTTTGAATTGAAATAACTTATATAATCTGCATCACCCGAAATAGGATCCAGAAAGGCTTCAATAGGACGCTGGAAATTTTTGTAGAATGCCGAAAACACCAGACTCTCACCTGCCGAGGGATACAGTTCGTATCGCAGGTCAAGATTGGTAATTTTGGTACGCTGCAAATCAGGCTCACCTTCCATAACCCAGTTATTGTCGAAATCAAAGAACGCGAAAGGTGAAATTTCCCAGAATTCAGGCCGGCTAAGGGTTTGAGAAGCTGCCAGACGCAGATTTGAAACCGTACTAAGGGCATAGCTCATATTGACCGAAGGTAACAGGTCGGCATACTGTTGTTGTATTTCCTGCGGCCTGGCTGAAGGACTTACGGTATTTAACAGCTGCTGATAATACTCCAACCTTCCTCCCCAGACTAATCGCAGTTTCTCACTCAATTTATTATCCATCATAAGGAAACCTGCATGTAGCCGGCCTGTAACGCTATAAGCATCGGTTGGATTCGTAAATTCATTCCACACGAAACCGTCCGCACCTATATTTTCACTGTTAAAAATTTTTTCGGGTCCCAACTGCTGTAGTTCCGGACGGAAGCTTGTCGGATCTGCAACCTGGTAATTAAAAATACGTGAGCCAAAAGAGCGGTTGCGACTTAAAAAATAATAGCCCGTTTTAAGTGTTTGCTGTTGTCCCAGCCATTGAAAACCCGTAGCATAATGTGCATTGGCTCCGTAATTATAGTCATTCAATGTGCTGAAATACCTGCGGCTATTACGATCAACAATCTGAAAAGGTAGTTGTGCCTGTTCCCGGGGCAGACCCTCGTTGGGATCCAGGGTAAAAGAGCGGCTGTAGAAAGCTGTACGCAGGTCATTCTGTTGCACGCCCAAATGCGCGAAATTCAGGTTCCAATAAAACTTCGAACCCACGTCGCCCCATGTATGAGTGCCGTCGAGCTGGGAGTGCAATAATGCACGTGCCATAGGCACAGATGAATACAATTGTTGCTGTTGCATATTGCTCATGCTATACCCTGCCCTGCGGTAATATACATCATCATATATACGGTTGTAAAGATTCTTCAAGCTGAAAGTACTGCCTCCTTTTTTATAGGCAAGATTGGCCACTGCGCCTGTGTTCACATGAAAGCCATATCGATGCTCCTCAGGATAATCATAAGTCCAGGTATAATCCGATATTAATCGACGGCGCTCCGTAGTATTGGCGGTTTCGGATCTGCGGTAGTTAAGAGCCACAATACCCGCCAGTATTCCGCCCGCCTTCATACGCCGCACATTTCCCCAACTGAGCTGATAACTTTGACCCGGAAGGGCTATTCCGGTACGCTCTCCAAAATTATTGGGCATTGTTTTGCTGACTTCAATTTGCTTCGAAAGAGCGTACGATTTATAGGCATTGTAATTTTGCCCGAAAGCGTCGCTCAATTTGCGGGATGGAGGATCAAACCCTAAATTGTTCAAAAGTCCATGCCCGTTAGAACGAAATTTCCGGAACGTTGCCTGCGTGTTATAACCAATACTGGTACTAAAATTGAAAAAATTTTCATCGGGAACATCTTTCGTAAGCACCTGAACCGTACCTCCTGCAAATTCGCCTGGTAATTCCGGACTTGCCGTTTTACTGATCACCAGCTGGTCTATAATATTAGCAGGTATCATATCAAATGAGAAGGCCTTACGTGCCGGTTCGGTTGCGGGCATGAGGCTATTGTTCAGCAAGGCACTGTTATAGCGATCATTCAACCCCCTGACAATTACAAATTTGTTATCCTGCACGCTGGCTCCGCTCACCCGCTTCAGTACCTCACCGGTATTGCGATCCGGAGAACGCTGTATGAGGTCAGCGGAGATTCCACTCGACACTGCTACGGCCTGACGCTGCATGGTGTAGAGGGCATTCACCGATTCCTTCTTTAAGGTGCCTCTGATGACTACTTCGTCAAGCGATTGCTTTCCCGAAGGCACTAAATCAATTTCCAACTGTAATACTTGTTGATCTTGAAGTGTTATGGGTTCGGACCAGGCTTCATAACCCATATACTGTACCTTTAGTTGATAGGTTCCTCCCTTAACCTGCAGTTCGAAGTGACCATCTAAATCAGAAGTTGTACCGGCGAGGTTTTTGGTACCGTCGGCGTTGCTGAGGTTAAGCACAGCACCGGCCAGCAATTCATTGCTTTGTCCATCCTTTACTGTTCCATTAATTTTTCCGAATCCAAAAACCCGCAGTCCGGTCAGTAAGCAGACAATAAGGAGCATTAATGTACGCATATAATGTGTTCAGATTTGCGGCAAAATTCTCCCACACATATTACCGCCACGTTAGCAGCCTATGATCAAATGATGAATTCAGGGTTAGCAAATTATGAAGTGCACCCAAGTCAAGGTTACCAAATCATTAACTATCTCCAACAGCTATAATAAGCCGGACGATAACTGTAATTTTGTGGGCAAATTGTAATTTTTTAACAATGGGGTTTAATACGATCATCAAGGCGTTCCTTCCGAAGGACAAAGTATTTTATAGCATCTTCGAGCAGGTAGGTGCCAACCTGAAAGAAATGGGCGCTGCATTCCGCGCAGCCATCGAGGAACAAGACCCAACCCGGCGAACTCAAATGTTACGGGCCCTGGAGGACGGGGAGCATCGCAACGATGAATTAACACATAAGATTTTTGTAGAACTGGGTCAGAATTTCATTACCCCATTCGATCGTGAAGACATTCACTACCTGGCAACTTCGCTGGACGATGTTGCCGATTTTATTTTCGCCTCTTCCAAAAAGATGGTGAATTACCAGGTGAAGGAAATGGATGACTTCATGAAAGGAATGGTAATTATTATTCAAAACTCCATTATTGCACTGGATAAAGCTCTGCACGAATTGCGCAATATGAAAAACCTGAGGGCTATCACCGAAGCATGTGTCCAGATCAATAGTCTTGAAAACCAGGCTGACGATTTGCTCGATGAGGCGATCATCAAAATATTTGCCACCAGTACCGATGCCATTGAACTGGTAAAGCTTAAAGACATTTACCAAGATATGGAAATCATTACCGATAAATGCGAAGATGCGGCCAATGTAATTGAGTCCATCATTATCAAGTATGCCTAATTGACGTTCATACAGTTAATATGCTCCACCTGCCCCGGCCGCCGGCTTAGGGCAATCCGGTATTTTTTATGACGCTACTTCTTATTATTATCATACTGGCGCTGATATTTGACTATATCAATGGTTTTCACGACGCCGCCAACTCCATTGCTACCATCGTTTCCACGAAAGTACTCACGCCTTTTCAGGCTGTACTTTGGGCAGCACTGTTCAATTTCGCAGCATTCTTTATTTTCAAAGACCACGGCGTGGCCAATACCATTGCAAAAACAGTGAAAGACGGCCACGATGCTGCCGGCATTGCATTCATTACCCTGCCTGTGATTACTGCAGGTTTATTGGCTGCCATCGCCTGGAACTTAATAACCTGGTGGTTTGGCATTCCGTCCAGTTCATCTCATACACTCATCGGAGGTTTTGCCGGCGCAGCTATTGCCCATGCCGGCTTCGGTGCTATAGAATTAGGCACCATCGGTAAAATAGCCAGTTTTATCTTTCTGGCTCCGCTGATAGGAATGATTGCAGCATTTATCATTTCGCTCTGGTTCCTCAACTCTTTTCGAAAAAGTATAGCACCCAAAATTGTCTCCTTGGGTGTTATTGTTGCTTCTGTATTATTACTGAGTACAGCAATGGAAACCAGCACTTCCAAAATACTGGGAATCAAAGAAGCTGCTATGACCCCGACCGGAGTGGCTATTAAAGAAATACCCAATAAATCTCCCGCACAATTAATGGGGTTAAAAACGGGCGATTTACTTTACAAAGTGGATAATGTACCTCTGGAAAGCATTGCCATGCTAAACAAAATGTTTCGCCTGCACAACCCGCAGGACAGCATTGTTTTTACCGTTCAACGTGCTGGTGAAACTATAGAAGTACCTACCGTGTATCAGCCCCGCTTCGATGCCAACATAATGAATGTGATCGTTTATGGAGAAAATGTCAAATGGATTTTGATTTCCTTCATCCTCATTACTATGTCAGGCTTCTCCCTGTTTTTGAGCAGCATGAACTATGCGCAAAGTGAACGCTGGCTGAAACGTATGCAACTGGTGTCATCGGCCGCCTTCAGCATCGGGCACGGAGGCAACGACTCCCAAAAGGTAATGGGTATTATCACAGTTGCATTGATTGCAGGGGGCGAAATTAGCTCATTTGAGGAGATGCCGAATTGGGTTCCGCTATCCTGCTACACAGTTATCGCTTTAGGAACCATGAGCGGTGGCTGGAAGATTATTAAAACCATGGGTACCCGCATTACCAAAGTTACTCCTTTTGAAGGGGTGGCTGCTGAAACGGCAGGTGCGCTCACTTTGTTCCTTACCGAGATGTTGAAAATACCGGTAAGTACCACGCACACCATCACGGGTTCTATTATTGGCGTGGGTGCCACCAAACGGCTCTCGGCTGTTCGCTGGGGCGTCACCATCAATTTACTCTGGGCCTGGATTATCACCATACCGGTTAGTGCGCTGATGGCAGCCATAGTGTACTGGATTTTCCGGTTGTTTGGCCTGGAAAACTAAAAAGATATTACAACTAAAGAGGTGCGGGCTGAATCCGCACCTTTTTTATTTCACAATTCCATCGCCCTGGTTTCTTCGAAATAAAACGTACAGGAGGCTTCCCATTTTATGCAGTGTCCATCGGCTTTGGAATGCGCATTTCTGACCCATTCCCTATCAGCATCATCACCAAAACAACTGTATTGCTGTTTACTATGAAACCTGGCCCCACTTTGTAACCTGGAGGATTTCAGGCAACTACTGACGCATTAATTGCCCCGAATTAAAATCAATATTCCAAAGCATTCCGGTAACAGGTCATATGTTTTACCGAAACCTGGCCCAATGTAACCGGGTGGATCGGTCAATTTCTTTACCACGATTCAGGAAGTTGCCGGGTGGAAGTATGGCGCATACGAAGTACATCTCCCTGACATTTTTGAAAGTTCTGTAGAGATCGGTCTAAATGTTCAATTCCCGGTGTCACTCTGCCATGCTACCACCCATTTCCGTCCCCCCAATCAGGCACAAAAAAATATGGCCCGGAACCAGTGTTCCGGGCCAATAAATTTTATTAAAACTTAATATTAGCGCATCAGGGTTACGTTACCTGTGTACTCTTCAATTTTACCATTGTTAAGCACAGCTTTAATTTGGTAAATATATACTCCGGTAGCTTGGTCTTTACCATTGAACTTACCATCCCAGCCGCGACCATTGGTACTGTTGGTCTCAAATATCTTCTGGCCCCAGCGGTTGTAAACAGTCATTTGGAAGGCTGCCACACCTTTGGATAGCAATTGCCTTGGATAGAAATAATCGTTCTCGCCGTCTCCATTGGGCGTAAATGCATTGGGAATATCGGTATAACAATCTTTATCAACCACCACTTCATCTGTGGTGGAACAATCCTGGTCGGTTACTGTAATGGCATACACGCCAGGATGTGCAACACTTATTTCAGGAGTAGTTTCACCGGTATTCCAACGGAATTTCATAGCGGGATTCTCAGCATTAAAGCGTTCCCGGAGCAGAATGGATGGACCGTCGAGACAAATTACGCTATCAGGCCCAAGATCAACTTTGGGATAAGCTTTCACTACAATAGAATCGGTTGCTGTGAGATCAGCACATACTGAATAGTCCACCGTTACAGTATACCAGTAAACACCGGGTTTGAGGTAGTGGTGTACAGCTACATCATTCTGTTTCCATACTACACCATCACCAAAATCCCAGGTTACACCTACTGCAGTTTGAGAAAGGTAATCGATGCTGAGTTCCAGTTTATCGCCCTCGCAAAGTTCATAACGATCGGGTGTAAGGAACAGGAAGGGCAGCGAGTCTACGTACACGTTTCTGAAAGTGGTATCGCGACAGCCCAGGGAATCGGTTATAATCAAACGGATAGTTTTACTACCAGCCAGGGAGTAAGCATGCGTTGGATGCTGCAAATTAGAAGTGTCGCCGTCGCCGAAATCCCAGTTCCAACTTACCCTGTTTCCGGTAGAAACATCGGTAAACTGTACCGGCTCCCCATTCTGACAAACGGAATCTACGTTGGTAGTGAACTCAGCCACGAGCGGGTGACGAACGTCGACTATTTTCAGGATGGAGTCTACACAACCATCAAGGTCCTGCATTTTCAACCGAACCACATACTGACCCTGATCCTGGTAAACATGCACAGGATTTTTGGTAGTGTCCTCGGGCGAACCGTCTCCAAAATCCCACCAGTAATTGCCGGGTTCACTAAGGTTGACAAAACGGGCTGTATCCTGATCGCAGGCAAAATGCGTACTGAATTCAAAATCAACATCAGTATGGTTAATTACCACGCTCACAGTTTTGGACACTGATCGGCATCCTTCGGGCGTAACAGATTCTACACGGTACAAACCTGTTGTATCCATGGTATAGGAGAAGCCATTGGCTCCGGGAATGGTATCGTTATTGAAATACCATTGATAGGCAGCACCGGGCGTAGGTTGCGCAACCTGAAGCGTATAGGAGCTCACATTGCAGAGTACTTTGTTAGTGGAATCTACCAGGGTGACACTTGGCCGCGGGTTAATGGTCACATCTACAGATGCAGTACAGGTATCGCCCTCATCCGAAATAGCCAGAACGGTATAAGTATAGTTACCGGCAACTGTATTGGTAAGTGTGGGATTTTTTGTAGTAGCTACTACATTGGTACCATCTGTCCAGATATAGTTGAATAGCGTAACAGTATCTTCATTTTGTGTAGTCAGGTGTAAAGGCTCGCCTGCACATATCGGACCATTGCTATTAGCAAAAAGCCCGCAAATAATGCCACAGTCTGCAGAGCCTGTACCGGCGGTCTGACTGAAGCTGATGGTTCCGGGCTGGTTACCAAAGTTGGTTAACAAAACTATATATACTTCACCAACCTGAGCCGCAGGAGGTGTGCTTAAACCAGGTGCACCATTACAGGGGCCGGCAGTACCCCCCGGCAAGCCAATTCCGATGGTTTCCGTTGCAGCGGAGGAATAACTCGACTGTATGGGTAATGCACCAGCCAGGATTGCAGCGCAACCCGCAGGTAAATCGGTGAAGGGTCCGTATAGAGCAAAGTCGATATCGGGCGATGTAGAAGTTTGTGTTACAGTAAGTTGGATAGTACCGGCGGTACCTATTTGCATCCAATACCAGATCGGATTAGGCTGTGTGGACACACAGGCGTAGTTCACTGGCGGGCTCGCAGGTGACGTAAAAACATTACCGCTTGTATTAGGGAAAGTATAGGAACTATCGCTACAAAACGGGTTAGCATCGCAGGGCGAAACTACCGTCTGGGCCACAGCGTCTATTCTGCCGAAGAAAAAGCACAGGAGTACCAGAACTACAGGCAAGAATCTAAAATGGTAAAACTTATTCATATAAAATACCTTTTGTACTATTATTTGAGGGCGGGGCAATTATTATTTTTTAGGAGAAATGACAATCACATATGCGGTATTATCTACCCTATACTTCCTTTCTTTTTTGGGATGAAAATCGAGGAAATATTTAAAGGGGTTGAAGTTTTCGGGCTGAAAATTCTGATGGTTATCCCGGCGTATTTCCGGATTATATTTATCAACCAACGCGATTGATGACAACTTGATATAGTCTTCATTGCCAACCGGCGCTTCCTCCCTGACTTCAATACGGCCCAGCATCTCAGCGAAGGCGGCAATCCGGTCTGCTTCGGAAAATTCGGGCATACCCTTGTAAACTTCTGCAAGATAGCTGGCTGTCTTCCGAGTAGCATCAGCCTGGGTTGACGATTGCGCGAATCCCTGACCAAAGGCCGAAATCACGAATGCTGCAACTAATAATGATTTATAAAATTTCATGCGTTAACGTTTAATTCTAATATATATAAACAGAATTTACCTGCTCACCCCGGCAGGTAAGACAGCCTATTTTAAATAAAGGTTGTGTAAAGATAAAAAAATATCAGAAAAGCGCTATAGCTCGTTCCACACTCCAGGCTTGAGGTTTTTCGGCAAAACAAGCCTTGGTTTTTGTCCAGGTATCCTTAAAAAATTCTGAAAACCGATAGTGGTCGAGGCTGGATTCGCTGTCCCAGTGACTATAGGTAAAAAATACATTATCAGTACCCGTCTGTTTCCAGAGTTCCAGATACTGACAACCGGGAAAATTCCTGATACGTTCCTTACGCTCGTCGAACATTGCCAGAAAAGTGGCAACTTTATCAGGCTGGAAAGTCATTCTGACGATGCGCAATATCATATAAAATCAATTTTTATGTTTTGATATACCAATTGACGTTCCCGGTACAATCTGAGACCAAGTAAGGACGCTGCCTGACCATGATTGATGGCAATTTCCATATAACCGGCACTGTTGAACAAACATAGTTTTTCACCCTCCGGTACGTCGCTGTACCGTTCCGAAATTTTATTGATACTATCGCGGGCGAAACTAATCTGGAAATCGCGCCCTTTGCGCTGTTCATCGAATTGTTCGCGGGTGATATTGATCACCACATTTTCGTAGCGGTCAATATGAATAACCTGGCATTCAAGAGCATCACCCTTAATCAGGGCCTTCAAACCGCTCGGGTTCTCTTTGGGTGTAACTTCTGACAATCCTTCCAGACTAAAAGCCGAAACCTCTAGTTTTTTTATAAATCCGGCGGCCAGGTACAGCCATTCAACATAGGATGCAGCCGTCTCGGGCAAGCTGTACACCGGGCCTAGTTTTTCCCCAAAGCTCAGAGGGAGTAGTCCATTATCGGCACAAATAATAAAATGATCGCCCATCCGGGTAATCAATAAGCGGGCCGGATGGGTATGCAAAATATCGAACAGGGACAAATGAACCGTAAACCCCGGAAAGTCGGCATAGGCACTTTTGAGCAGATAGCTACACTGTAACAGGTGGAAAGGCTCCACTTCGTGATTCAGATCAATGAGCCTGGCCGCAGGCAGTTGCTGCAGCAAAATTCCTTTTGCTACAGCAATAAAATTGTCCTGATAACCGAAGTCCGATAATAAGGTTATGATCATGTCCCGATGGTGTCAACGATATGTTGGATTATCTTACTTCACTTCCGGCATTGACCGGCGCAACCGGCGATACGAACACCAGTTTGCCATTGGCATCTTCGGCCATCAAAATCATGCCTGCACTCTCGATGCCACGCATTTTCCGGGGTGCCAGGTTAACCACTACAGTCACTTGCTTGCCAATTATTTCTTCCGGTGCATAATGCAGTGCAATACCCGAAACGATGGTGCGGCGTTCGAAGCCCAGATCGACCTCCAGTTTTAGCAATTTATCTGCCTTGGCCACCTTTTCGGCAATAAGGATAGTACCTGCCCGTAACTCAACTTTGGCAAAGTCATCAAAGTTGATTTCCGGCTTATTGGCTGCAGCCTGTTCTGTTGAATGCGGCTGCGGTTCTGTGGCTACGGTAGCAGACTCTTGCCGGGCAGCAGCCGTAGCAGCCTTTTCCTGTAATTTTTGTCGCTGCGCTTCCACTTCTTCGTTTTCAATTTTCCGGAACAACAATTCTGGTGCACGCAGCGGATATCCGGTTTTGAGTAGATCCATCCTGCCTCCATTTTCCCACTCAAGCATTTTGTCCACTACTTTCAACATATGGCAAATTTTTCCGGCTGTAAACGGCAGGAAGGGATGCACAAATATCGCAAGGTTGGCAGTAAGCTGCAGGGAAACGTGAATACAATTATCGATCAGTTGCTGGTTTTCGGCTTGCAGTTCTGGAGTCTTGCCCAATGTCCAGGGAGCAATATCCTGCAGATATTTATTGCCTTTTGCAGCAAGTTCAATTATTTCGAACAAGGCGTCACGAAAGCGGTACGTTTCAATAAGGCTTTCTATCTTCTTCTTCGACTTCAGTACTTCCTTGATCAGATCCAGGTCGCGATCGGTTTTTGCGGCGTCGTGAAAAGCAGGTACGCGGCCGCCACAAAACTTATGCATCATCACCATGGCACGATTCACGAAATTCCCAAATTTTGCTACCAGCTCGCTATTGTTACGATCCTGAAAATCTTTCCAGGTGAAATCATTGTCTTTGGTTTCCGGAGCATTGGCACACAATACATAGCGCAGGGTATCCTGCATTTCCGGAAAATCCTGCACGTACTCGTGTATCCATACTGCCCAGTTGCGGGAAGTAGATACCTTCTCGCCTTCTATATTCAGAAATTCATTGGCTGGCACATTCTCTGGCAATACAAAGCCTCCATGAGCCCGCAACATTGCCGGAAAAATAATACAGTGAAAAACGATATTGTCTTTACCTATGAAATGAACCAGCTTGGTATCATCCTGTTTCCAGTATTCATCCCAGCTTTGTGGAAGCAACTCTTTGGTAGCGCTTATATATCCAATAGGAGCATCAAACCATACATACAGCACTTTACCTTCGGCACCCTCGATGGGAACGGGCACTCCCCAATTGCTGTCGCGGGTCATGGCACGGGGCTGCAAACCACTGTCAAGCCAGCTCTTACACTGCCCGTACACATTCGGCTTCCATTCATCTTTCTTGCCTGCCACAATCCATTCGTTGAGGAAGGTTTCGTAATGATTCAAAGGGAAATACCAATGCTTTGTAGTCTTTTTTACCGGCACAGCATTGCTGAGTGCACTTCGTGGTTCAATCAATTGTTCGGGCGAAAGCGTAGAACCGCACTTCTCACACTGATCACCATAAGCATTGGGGTTAGCACATACCGGGCAGGTGCCTACTATATAACGGTCGGCGAGAAACATATTTTTCTCTTCATCGTAATATTGCTCCGACTCCCGTTCCTCAAACAGGCCATCTTCGTATAATTTTTTAAAGAAAGCCTGAGAAGTTTGACGATGTACAGCCGACGAAGTGCGGGAATAAATGTCAAACGAAATACCCATCGCTGCAAAGCTGTCTTTAATCAGCGCATGATATTTATCGACCACATCCTGCGGAGTTACACCTTCCTTCATGGCCCGGATCGTGATAGGTACGCCGTGCTCGTCGCTGCCACAAATAAATTTCACATCACGTTTGCACGAACGCTGATAGCGTACGTAAATGTCTGAGGGCAGGTAGCAACCTGCGAGATGCCCGATATGTACGGGACCATTGGCATAGGGCAAGGCCGCTGTTACCAATAATCTTTTAAATTCTTTAGCCATATTATTATACAGTCAGCAAAAGTCGGAATTAATTCTCGGAGAAAATAGTGGTGTACAACATAAACTGGTTAAAATGCGAAGGAATGCCGGCACAAAGCAAAATTGCCCGCTGATAGAGAGACGTTGCATTGCAATGTCTGTATCCCAATCAGTGGAGACGTTGCAATGCAATGTCTGTATCCCAATCAGTGGAGACGTTGCAATGCAATGTCTTTATCCCAATCAGTGGAGACGTTGCAATGCAATGTCTTTATCCCAATCAGTGGAGACGTTGCAATGCAACGTCTGTATACCCAAAAAAATTTTGAGCTCCTTACTGGCTAATTCTATCGGGGTGCGCATTAATAAAAGCATCCCAGCCGGATGATTTTTTTGCGCGGCTCCCTGATTTTTTGGGTACAGCCGGAGTGGATACTGTTCTGTCGAAGTGGTAGCACAGAGCTGCAGCCACTGCATCAGTGGCGTCGAGAAACTGGGGATCCTCGCTGAAGCCCAGCTGGTGTTGCAGCATTTTCCAAACCTGCTCTTTGGAAGCATTACCGTTGCCGGTCACTACCTGTTTAATTCTTCTCGGTGCGTATTCAATGGTACTACATCCGTGCGCCATAGCTGCCGCCATTGCCACACCCTGCGCACGTCCAAGCTTCAACATACTTTGCACGTTTTTCCCAAAAAAAGGCGCTTCCAAAGCAGCTATTACCGGACGGTGGGTCTGCACCAGGGCACTCACCCGCTCAAATATATAATGTAACCGCTCCGAATGATCTTTATACTTGGAAAGGTGTAATACGCCCATTTCGACGAGGGAAAGATTACTTTTGCCCACCGAAACGATGCCATAACCCATTGTGAGGGTTCCAGGGTCGATACCTAAGATTATAGACAATTTAAAATGTATTTTTTTCTGACATAGCCAGCCATCTTATGTATGCGGCAGCGGTTGCCGGGCTGCACATCTGACTTTGCCATGAAATCTGCCTAAACAGTGAACAAAACTACCAAAAAAAAACTGCTCAACTATGTCGTTGCGCCATTGATCATGGTGCTGTTACTGGTATTGATATACCGGCAAATCAGCAGCAAAGGCAATTTAAACCGGCAGTGGTCCGATTTTGTTATGCATTGGCATGCCGGCGACAAGCTGTTACTCAGTTGTGTAGTGTTACTTGCCCCTCTTAACTGGATGATGGAGGCGCTGAAATGGAAGTTGCTATTGCAAAAAATACAACCTCTGTCCTTTGGGCGGGCATTAGCCTCGACCCTCACCGGAATTTCCTTCTCTATTGTAACGCCTAACAAAATAGGGGATTTTGCAGGACGCATACTGTACCTCGAAAACCGGAATAAACTCCGTGCCGCCATAGCCACATTGGTCAGTAATTTATCGCAAACCATGGTTACCTGCATTTTCGGAATAGCAGGTCTGGTATATTTCAATATACGTTATCCGGGCACCTGGCCTATGTTAACCCTGGCAGTTGCGGCGCTTTCGTCGGTATGCCTGGGTTTTCTGTACCTGAATATTGATAAGGTTGCGGGCTGGGCAGAGCATAAGGCATGGCTTCGTAAAGTCATTGTGGCGGTGCGCATATTGAAGCGCTATTCAAAACGCGACCTGCTGCAATTGCTGCTTATCTCAGCGGGGCGATTCTGTATTTACAATTTCCAATTTCTCCTTCTGGCAAATGTTTTGGGCGCCGGATTGCCCTGGGCCGCTGGTTTCCTGGTTTCGGGGCTCATGTTTTGGATGATTACTGTGATTCCATCCTTTTTTCTGGCCGATCTGGGCGTACGCTGGTTTGTGGCAGGCCTTTTATTTACAGATACCGGCCTGGCGGCCAACAGCCTTAATATACTCGCGAGCAGTTCTATGATATGGCTGCTTAACCTCGCATTGCCCGCTATAGTCGGCAGCGTGTTATTACTTACCGTGCGACTTTCAAAGTAGCCTAAAGGACCCGGATCAATGCAGGCTGAACTAGACCCAAATGAATAAAGGATTGCCGGTCGGGCAATCCTTTATTCATTTGAATATCAAATCTTATGCATTAGCAACACCAGGCTGTACTACCGGCATACCCGGAACATCTTTCATTTTACCATAACCACCCAAGACGTTGCGCAGGTTGTGAAAACCTTCGCGTTTCATCAGTGAACAGGCAATTACACTGCGATAACCTCCGGCACAATGTACATATAAGTTAGCTTCGTCATCGACCTGGGCCATATGCAATGGATTCGTCAGTTCGCTCAAAGGCAGGTTTTCAGCACCTTTTATATGACCGTTTTCGAATTCTGCAGGCTTTCTCACATCAATAACCTGTAATTTATTATCGAAGGGTATATCCATAGCTAATTCTTCGGGCTCCACATCGATTATCAAATCGATTTTGCGGCCCGACTGTTGCCAGGCTTCGAAACCGCCCTGCAAATAACCTGCTACGTTATCGAGGCCTACGCGCGCCAGCCGTATTACCGACTCTTCCTCTTTCCCGGGTTCAGTTACCAGAATCAACGGTTTGTCGAAAGGCAACACGCTTCCCGCCCATTCGGCAAACCGGCCGTCGAGCCCCACACTGATGGATTCGGGAATGAAACCTGATGTAAAAACTGTAGAAGCTCGGGTGTCCAAAACGACTGCACCTGCAGCCATTTTTTCCTCAAAAGCTTCGGGCGACAACGCTTCTAGAGCTTTTGAACGCAAACTTTCCATCGGTTCATAACCCGTAGCATTAATTTTTGCATTTAATGGAAAATATGCCGGAGGCGTAGCAAGACCTGATGTAACGGCCTGCACAAACTCCTCACGCGTTTGTTCTTTGAGGGCATAATTCATCGCCTTCTGAGCGCCAATAGTACTAAAGGTTTCTTTGCCGAGGTTCTTGCCACATGCCGAGCCGGGACCATGTGCAGGGTAGACAATTACATGATCATCGAGCGTTTTGATCTTCTGATTCAGTGAATCATACATCATCTCGGCCAGTTCTTCTTTCGACAAATTGCCGCTAAATAAATCAGGACGACCTACATCACCTACGAATAAAGTATCGCCTGTAAAAATGCAATGGTCGCGGCCTTCTTCGTCCTGAAGTAAATAGCAGGTACTTTCCAAAGTGTGACCGGGCGTATGCAGCGCTTTCATGGTCAAATGGCCAACGCGAAAAACTTCTCCGTCTTTTGCCAGATGAAACGCAAATGCGGCATTGGTATTGGGACCGTACACAATAGTAGCGCCGGTAGCACGTGCAAGATCCAGATGCCCGCTTACAAAATCGGCATGAAAATGGGTTTCAAAAATATATTTGATCTGAACATCCTGCTCTTTTGCGAGTTGTAGATAGGTATCAATATCACGCAGGGGATCAACTACGGCTGCCTCGCCATCGCTGGCTATAAAATAAGCTGCTTCACTAAGGCAATTGGTATAAAACTGCTGAACAAACATAAATACGAGTTTAAGATTTATCGCTGTTGAAAAAAACAGAAGACGAAATTAAGTATAATATCCCGCAGCACACAAATAGCCGTATAGTCATAGACCATAATTAGCAATACTGTAGGCTATTGAACAAAAAAATAAACCTTTTTCCCGTCAATTTCAGTGTACGGCGGTTCGAAGCCCGGCATATATGTAGCCCGGATCCGCCGGGCAATTTCTTCGGCCGACTGGTTTAAATCGACATATTTCAATTGTTCAATTTCGGATCTGAAATGCAGGTGTTCGCTTCTGGTCTGCTTTAATTCAGCCTGGCTCACTTTTTGATATCTGCCGGTAGCCAGGTCGGGCAGCGATTCGCGGAACAACTTAACGGCAGCGTTATAGGTGAGTTGATATAAGTCGTTTACCCAGCAATGATCGGGAATTGAAAACCGGTGTTCGAAAAGTAGGGCGCCATGGTCTATACGAGCGTCTATCTCATGAATGGTAGCACCAAATTCCTTCGCATCGTCCATAATAGCAAAGGAAAACTGGTTGCAACCGCGGTACTCGGGCAGCGGCGCCAGATGCAGGTTGACAGCAATCCGGCTGGCCCTGGCAATATGCACAGGTTGCAACAGTTCGTGGTGCTGTACGGAGTAAATAATATCGCATTCAGGTATTTCATCCAGTGAATCCAGAAGGGGAATGTTGTGTTCGCGGGCCAGTGCGGTAAGATCGCCGGGACCTTCAAACTCTTTACGGAAACGGGTTCTGAGGGCTACAACTTCTATATCAAGTTCTTCTTTTCTTTCCAACAAATGTTGTAAACAGGCATAGCCGATGGGTTTGGATCCGAGGTAGGTAATTTTTAATGACATGCAGCAAATTTAACCGAATTACATACACATAAAATCGGCCTAATGTTGTGGCCGGATTTAAAATTACAACCCCTCCAAACAAACCTCATTGATAAAGCTTATTTTTTGATAATCATTTTTTTTGCCTTTTGCCGAAAAGGATTGCGACATTTGCATCCGCAAACAAATCAATTAGCGGTAAAAAGTAAAAATTTAAAAAAATGAGCAACAGAATGGCCTCAATCGGCAGCAAATTTCCAGAATTTAAGAAAACAGCAGTAGTAGCATCCGCATTAAACGCAGATGCACCGGGAAAAGAATTTGCAGAAATCAGTAATGCAATCCATACTGCAGAAGGCAAATGGATGGTTATGTTCTGGTGGCCGAAAGATTTCACCTTCGTATGCCCCACGGAAATTGCAGCGTTTAACAACGCATACGGTGAATTTTCAGACAGAGATACCGTACTTGTAGGTGCTTCTACTGATTCTGAATTTGTGCATCTGGCATGGAGAAGAGAAAACAATGATCTGCGCGATCTTAAATTCCCTATGCTTGCCGACACTTCCAAATCGCTGGCTGAAGAACTTGGAATTTTGGAAGCTAATGAAAAAATTGCGTACCGTGCTACCTTCATCGTAGATCCGCAAGGAATTATCCGCTGGGTGAATGTAAACGATCTGAGTGTAGGTCGTAATGTAGAAGAAGTTTTGCGTGTACTGGATGCATTGCAAACCGACGAACTGTGTCCCTGCAACTGGAAAAAAGGTGACGAAACCCTTACTGCTCAGCTTGCTGAAGCATAATATGATTTCTTAATGTACAAGCGCCATTACCTTTACCTGTAATGGCGTTTTTATTTTTAACCTGCCTGCTTTTTCGGCAAATACATTTACCATTTAATACTGTTCAGGATGACAAAAAACGAAATTAATGAGATACCGGAATACTTTACACGATATACCGCGCTTGTCGGCGAGGAATCGATGGACCAGGTATTGGAGCAAAGCCTGCAAACACTGCATCAGCTACCCATTCAGCTTTATGAATCCTTAGGTGAATACAGTTATGCGCCGGGCAAATGGACCTTAAAGAGTGTGCTGCAACACATGATTGATACAGAACGCGTACTGGCCTACCGGGCACTGGCCTTTGCAAGAGGCGAAACTCAGGTACTTCCGGCGTTTGACGAAGACGGATATGCGGAACATGCAGACACAAAACACCGCAGCGTCCGCGAACTTACGCACGAACTTATAGGTGTCCGGAACAGTACTATAGCACTTTTTAACTCATTCAATGAGTCGATGTTGCTGCGTTCAGGAAAGACTCCAGGCGGAATCTGCTCAGTGCTTGCATTGGGATTCATTATTTCCGGACATCAATGCTGGCATCTGAATATCATTCAGGAGCGCTATCTGAAATATTAAGAATTTTTCCCTAAACGGGTGTAAAATCTCCTGTGACAATTAGGGCACCAAAAGCGTTTGAAATCGGCAATAATAGATACCAACCGCATTACTTTACCCCGTTTTACTCTATAAGTGGTTATTCGCCCGCAACGGGGACATACGCAGCTTTGGGTATCGCCGCGAACGAGAGACGGTTCATTCATTGGTTCGGTTCGCTTGCTTTTGACAAGCGAAAGCAAAAATACCAAATGAATTTTAACAAAATGTAAGCTTACTTTACAGTATTGAAATTTCAGGGGTGTCCCCATTTTCCAACAAGGTGCAGCAAGGGGCACAACTGTCCTTCCTGCATGATCCACTTCACATCGGTTATCTGCCAGCGCTGAGGCAAATTCTCACTGTCCTTCAGTGCAGCAGATATATGGCCGTTCACAATCTCACCGTCCAGACTTTCGCCGATGCGGGGCAAAGTATTTAAAGGCCATTCAATCGGATACAGTACCAACTCTCCCAGTATCTGGGGGTAGTTTTCAATAATTGTGGTGTGCTCCGGCAAGTTAAGTGTACACAGAATCAACATAAAATTAAGGGTAGTTTTCCTCTTGGACCCAACGCAAATATCGCTCCAAAATTGATATTCAGATAAAAATTGCCCGACAACTCCTAAATTTTCAAGGTTCAGCACAGCGAATTAGAAAGCCCATGGTTAACTTTGAAGCAGTTATGAGAAAATATATTTTCCTTTTTTCTGCTATCCTAACCTTTCTGTACGCATGTAAACAAGAATCCCTTACGCCGGGGACATCTGTAAAACTTAAAGAAGACTGTTATGTAGCGGTTGATGAACGGCGCTATCTCGAAATGACCGAATACCAGGTACTGAAAAATGATGCCAGTTTGCAGCAAATGGAGCGTTCCGGTAAAATAATGAAGTTGAAAGCAAGCAAAAAAATTAAGTTACTGCGAAAAAAAATCGATCTGGCAGAAGTAGAATACTACAGTCGCCAGGGCAAAAAGCGTACTGGCTGGATGAGCCTCAGGCATCTGCATTAGGCGATGCCTGCCGTCTTCGCTTTAAAATATTTTCAATACCGATCATCGAAAGCCACAAAGCTTAGTACCTTTGCGGCCTGTTTAAGCAAAATTTGATTATAAAACTGTATTTACGACAATCCGATGAAAGTTACGGAGCACATTGCAAGCGCCACACGGCCGCTTATCTCTTTCGAAATTCTACCGCCGGTAAAGGGTAAGAGCATTGACAATATTTTTCACAACCTGGACCCTCTGATGGAGTTCAAACCGGCATTTATCAACGTTACCTACCACAGAGCGGAACAAATATTCAAGAAACGGGCAGACGGTAGTTTCGACCGGGTAGAAATAAGAAAGCGGCCCGGTACGGTAGGTATCTGTGCCGCACTCATGAACCGCTACCGCGTCGATGCTGTACCCCACCTCATCTGCGGGGGCTTTACCAAAGAGGAAACAGAAAACGCATTAATCGACCTGCACTATCTGGGCGTCGATAATGTACTGGCCCTGCGCGGCGACTCACCCAGCAACGAGAAATTCTTCTCGCCACATCCGAAAGGCCACCGATATGCTTTGGAACTGGTAAATCAGATAGTCCAGCTAAATCAGGGTAAATATCTCGAAGATGATATTGTAGATGCAGGCAAAACCGACTTCTGCATCGGCGTCGCCGGCTATCCCGAGAAACATTTCGAAGCTGCCAATAAGGACCTGGATCTTCATTTTCTGAAACAAAAGATTGACGCCGGCGCCGACTATGTTACCACGCAAATGTTCTTCGACAATGCACGTTATTTCTCCTTTGTAGAACAATGCAGGGAAGCTGATATTCATGTACCGGTAATTCCCGGATTGAAGCCTGTAACCTCCAAAAGACAACTGAGCGTTTTGCCCTCTATATTTCATGTAGACCTGCCCAGCGAGCTCACCAATGAAATGCTGAAATGTAAAACCGAAGCTGATTGCGAACTGGTAGGTACTGAGTGGCTCCTTGCCCAATGCAGGGAATTACTTGCTCAAAAAGTTCCGGTACTACACTTCTATACTTTGGGTAAACCCAATGTAATATACAATGTAGTAAAAGCACTTTTGTGACCGCTGGCTGTTTCCTTATCTTTGCGCAGAAATGCTATAGGATCATTATCTGCTAATTGAGCTTTAAAAATGAAAAAAGTACTTTCCGTTCTATCCATATTAGGTCTGCCTGCTGCCGATATTTGGGCCCAGGGCTGTGTAACCTGTACCAATACGGCTGCCGGACTGGGAGCTAACAGTGCCCAGGGGCTTAACTCCGGCATCGTATATCTTGCAGCACTTCCGCTGTTATTTATGGGTACGGTAGCCTTTATTTGGTGGAAACGTAGCAAAGCCCAGCCCAGCGCTGAATAAATAAAGAAGAAAATAACTGAAAATTCCGGCGAAGAATTCTGCCGGAATTTTTTATTTGCAACCATCTTAGCCGCTACCTTAGCCAGCCCTGTACCGGAGCTGTCGATCTCCTACAATACCTAAAAGAACATATAACCGAGGCCGAATTGCATATACGCTGGTTTATGCACCAATTGCCAATTTGCAGAAGAAACACCGCTACCGAAGTTCATCTGCTCATTACTCAGGTAAGCCGATACAAGGTTTTGACGAAGCTGAATACTCAAACGAACTTTCTCAGTAAAATGATATAAGAGTCCCAAGGTTCCGAATGGTACAACAGGCCGCTCCTTATATTCCAGATTTCCATAGTAATAGTTGTCCATAATGACTGTGTTTGAACTACCATTGATGTACAGACGGGTGGTTATTAAATAATCGATGCCAAACCCGGCACAAAGGAAAATACCTTCTGTACCCAGGGGGAACAATATCTCGGGATGAACAGACCATTTTAACTGGTCGGTACCCCAAACGAATCCGGCCTGTTGCCGATATTGCGTGGCATCCAGAGCTATGCCGGTTTTTATTGAAAAATCCGGCGATGCTGCTTCCTGACCCTCATATATTCCCTGAACATGAAGGGCAAGGTTGCCCCAGGGTTGAAATAAAGGTCCTTCTCCCGACCAGAGCCGAAATTTACCGGCAATTCCGGAATTCAGCCCCAAATGCCATTTGTGTTGCTGCGCGTGCATAACCTGATATGCAGGAACAAGCAAAAGAAAAAGGAATAATAACCGAATACCGGACATACGAAGGAGCAATTAGCAAAAATACTAAACGGTATATTCGCTATCCTTATTGTAAGCGGATACTTTTAGGAATACAAACAGCATACTATGCAACAGCTTCCAAAAACATGCTGAATAAAATAATGCAGAGTACCAGTAACGAAAGCAAAGCATATAAGCGATCGCCCTGTTTTAGAAATGCCCATAGCGATAATATAAGGCGGGCCAATGGAGTAGCCATCAGTAGCAGTACACCCAGCTGAATAATAGCAGTACTTTCTCCCTGACGCAATGCATTAAAAAAAGCTGCCGGCTCAAATAACCGGCTACTATCGAATTGCCGGTAGGAAACAGCCATTTTGCCATTCGAATAAAGGTATGCGACTAAGCCTGCAGTAACAATCAGCATAGACACGATCATTCCCGTGCGCAGAAGCCTGGCAATCCATACTTGTACATCTCTGCTTTGCTGATCTTTCATACCAACAAAAATAAAACATCCTTTCCTGAAAAGCTCAGGAAAGGATGAAAGCTTCGCCGGAAGCCATTATTCTTCTGTTTATTTAGCAGCCAGTTCTTTTACTTTGGCAAAAAGTGCGTCTTCGCCACCAGCTTCATAGCCGCTCTGCATATGTGCAATTTTGCCGTCCTTGTCCACTATAATGGTGAAAGGAACATTCTGAAAATTAAGCGAACGTTTCAAATCGGAATTTGGATCCTGATATGCCGGAAATTCCCAGCCCTGTGATTTTGCGTAGCTTTTCACCTGTGCCGTTGCACGACTGTCGTCGACTGAAACGGTCATATAATTGAAATCAGTCTGAGATTTCCATTCCGACATTTTATCGCGTACCATTTTTATTTCCTTCTTGCAGGGAATGCACCAGGTTGCCCAGAAGCTGATTAAGGTGACTTTACCCTTTTCTACTGTTTGGTTGAATGGAACGTTTTTCCCGGTCAGATCTTTAACCGGTGTTGCCGGTAAGTCAGACTGGGTAGCATTTTGAGCATATACACCGGTTCCAAGTACGGAAAAGGCAAGTAATGCAAATAGCTTCTTCATAATACAAATTGTTTTTGAATTGGTAGATAAATTCCCGCTGACGAATCAGTCCGGAACAACATGCCACAAATATACTTGATCGTGCAGCAGATATTCATATTTTTTCCTGATTAACACAAGTTTTAACCGGGACAAAAGGTTTAATTTACCGGCACTACATATAGAAGTAGTTTTTCGAAAAGAATTACTAAAAAAAATTACCTTAGCGCGATTTTCTGCGTCCAGCATACAAAAAATTACGCATAGTATATTATACAAAATGAAGAAATATTTACTTCGTAGAGCCTTTTCCATAGCTGCTGTTGCGGCTGTCGGCAATACCGCATTTGCACAGAATGGGGGTACACTTTCGGGAGACCTGATGCTGAATGCAAATTTCTTTCAGAGAGATACTGCCATTAATGCCTCTGACAACGAGCTTTACGACGACCTGTTGAGTGGCGGTGAAGGTTGGATGACCTTACGCTATTCCAATTATGGCTTCACAGGCTTTTTGCGGGTGGATGCATTCAACAACTCCAACCTGAAAGTTCCCACCCAGGCTATGTCAGGCTTCGGCATTGGCGCCTGGAGCATCAGTAAGGAATTCAAAGGACTTACCATAACGGGCGGATACATTTATGACCAGATTGGTAGCGGCATTTTGTTCAGAGCCTATGAAGACAGGGGATTGTTGATAGATAATGCCTTGGCGGGCCTGCACCTGAAGTACAATCTCAACGAGCATATTACGCTGAAAGCCTTTACGGGCCAGCAAAAGAACGTATTTAGCCGCTATGAACCCATTATTAAAGGATTCAACGCAGAGGGCGACTACAGCATCAGCGATAAGGTACACGTTAGTCCCGGCTTCGGCGTACTTAACCGTACCCTCGACGATGCCAGCTTTACATCAGTGCTCAACAACGCATTGGCATTGCCGGAAGAACAACAATTCTATCCCAAGTACAATACCTATGCTTTTACCGTATACAATACACTTTCGGCCGGCGACTTTACCTGGTATGTGGAAGGCGCGTACAAAACGAGAGAAGCAATTAACGGTTACGACGGTACCCTGATGAATAAAGACGGGAATATTGTATTTTCTACCCTGAGTTATGCCCGCAAGGGACTGGCGGTAAACCTCACGGGAAAACGCACCGAAAACTTCGTGATGCGCACATCGCCCAATGAAACCATGCTGAACGGTATGGTCAACTGGCAACCCATCGTAGCGCAAATTCGCCCACAGCGCCTGATTGCCCGTTATATGCCGGCTTCGCAGGATCTGAGCGAACTGGCACTCAATGGTAATATCCTCGTTTCACCCAATGACAATTACGACTTCAACCTGAGCTATACGCACATCAACACACTGGACGATATAAAACTGTACCGTGAAGCCTACTTCGAGGCCAATATCCGTAGCATCGACCGCTTCCTCATCGACGTAGGCATACACTATATGCATTATAATCAGGACTACTATCAATTCAAACCCAATGTACCTATGGTAGAAGCCTTAACGCCTTTTGCCGAAGTGACGTACAAAATTAATAACACCAACTCTTTACGGGTACAGGCTCAGTACATGAATACGAAACAGGACTTCGGAAGCTGGGCCTTCCTGGCACTGGAATATGCCATCGCTCCCAAATGGTCGTTTGCTATTTCCGACATGTATAATATTGATCCGGCAAGCGGACACGATAAACAACATTATTACAACGTGTTCGTATCCCGGGTACAGGGTGCACACCGCTTATCGCTCGCCTACGTTAAACAGGTCGAAGGTATCAACTGTACCGGCGGAGTTTGTCGTTATGAACCGGCATTTAGCGGTTTACGACTAAGTATTACCTCTACTTTTTAAGTTTTTTATTATTGTGTAAATGCCCTGGCTCCAACAAAGCCGGGGCTTTTGCATTACTACATCGAGGCAGGTATCAAATGTTGCATTGCAAACCTGTGCAAAACTGTATTTAACTTTACAAGCTACATTTGGTCAAAGCCGTCAAAATTGATACGAAATGAGAAAGGCACTTGTTCTTTTATTAATATTATTGAATGTTAGCGAAATTGCCGTAGCACAAAAGAAAGACAACCGGAGCACGATGAGGATCCGGCTCAGCGACCATTCGCCCTTAATGATCACCATCAATGGCCGCGATTTCAGAAAAACCGGCCGCAGCCTTACCATCGCCGACATACCCAGAAAACGGCAAAATGTACAGATATACCGTTTCCGTCCTTATACCGACGGTAGAGGTGGTAAAGCCGAACTGGTGTACAGCGGCGTTGTAAAATTAGAAAAAGGCAATACTTACGATTGTGTGGTTAACCTGCAAACCGGAAAACTAAGGATGAGGAAAGTGCGCGCACTCCCGCCGCTGACAGATCGGAATCCCAACGCGAGCCGCACACAAGAGGTTGAAATAGTGCAAAGCAGCGCTTATCTCAATGCCGCAGCAGCGGAAGCAAATGTTCCGTCGCGACTACGAAACCTACAGGAAAAAATGGACAGTGAAGATGCCGACAGTAAGAAATTATTACTCGCTCAAAATTTCGTTCAGGAGAACATGGTAAACACAGCAGAGCTCCGCCTGATAGCAGGCTGGATTTTCTTTGACGATAACCGGCTCAGCTTTCTGAAACAGTCATATAACCGGGCCAGCGACAAATCCAATTTCGCCGCACTCACCGATGTGTTTACATTGCCCGAAAGCAAAGAGGAATTTCAGTCTTTTCTAAAAGGATTAAGAAAGTAATAAACGCACCTGCTTCATTCGCTAACACGCAGCATACAGCATTTGATGACGTTTGCCTGATCTGCTTCGAACATACAATTAACCAAAAATGAATATAATAGCCGCAATCTATTGCTAACTTTGCCCGGCTGTACCCCGTTTCACTGCAATTCGAGTGTTATCCGGGGTACTTCATTTACCAGAGTCTGATGCAGATTCACAAAGACAATAGAAATATGCAGGATTATGCAGCCTCGCTGACACAATATAAAAGGTTAAAAACCCGGGAAGTAAACGTAGGCGGATTGTTGATGGGCAATTTTCATCCCATCCGCTTACAAACAATGACTACTACCGATACCATGGATACTGCTGGCACCGTGGCGCAGACCATACGGTGTATTGAAGCCGGAGCCGAACTCGTTCGTATTACCGCCCCATCGAAAAAAGAAGCAGAAAATCTCCTGCACATTAAACAGGAACTGCAGCGTCGGGGGTATTCGGTGCCTTTGGTTGCCGACATTCATTTTACGCCAAATGCAGCCGAGATAGCTGCGCGTATTATCGAAAAAGTAAGGGTAAATCCGGGAAACTATGTTGATAAAAAGAAGTTTGAAACAGTTGTGTATACCGACGCCGCCTATCAGGAAGAAATGGATCGTATAAGGGCAAGGTTTACACCGCTGGTCAAAATATGTAAAGAGTATGGCACCGCCATGCGTATAGGCACCAATCACGGATCATTGAGCGATCGTATTATGAGCCGGTACGGCGATACTCATATAGGAATGGTAGAAAGTGCTATGGAATTCCTACGCATTGCGCGCGACGAAAACTACCATAACATTGTACTCAGCATGAAAGCCAGCAACCCCATGGTTATGGTGCAGGCATACAGGCTACTGACGCGCACAATGTTCCAGGAATTTGGCGAATGTTACCCGCTGCACCTCGGCGTTACCGAAGCAGGCGACGGCGAAGATGGCCGGGTAAAAAGTGCGGTAGGTATGGGAACATTGCTGGAAGATGGCATTGGAGATACAGTACGGGTTAGTCTTACGGAAGAACCTGAACTTGAAATTCCCGTTTGCCGCGATCTTGTTAAGCGCTACACCTCCGCCACCCTACAGCCTGCCGATACAGCAGAAGAGCAGCAGGAGAAAATTATACTGAGCAGCGCCGGCTACCCAGTCAATGCAGTATCCAATATCGGTGGCAACCAGGTTCCGGTAGTAATAGCAGATATGAGTAAAGCAGCGGCGCTGAAGCCCGACAACTTACAAAGTATAGGTTATACCTACACAGCGGAATTAGACAAATGGACCATCGGTGACCTTGCTGCAGATTATATATATATTGGCAACAAGGAATTAGATTTTGCATTGCCCGGCACTTTGAAAGTAATCACTACGCCCGAAAAGTGGACGGCAGCAACAGACAAGTCCAAGTATTTTCCCATATTCGAGCTGGACGACTATATACGTGCAAGCTCAAAAAGTAATATACTGAATTTTGTGATGGTCAACTGCAAGGGTAATACCCTGGCTGTACCGCAACAGGTGATGCAGGATCATACGGTGGTACTTTGTTTATTCAGTAATCAAACGAATGCTATGCAATCTGTAAGAACGGCATATGCCGGCATATGGAAGGATGGCTATAAAAATCCGGTTATTCTGATTACGGATAGCAACTGGACTACCGCCGATGAACATTTAATTCATTTTGCCACGGAAGCAGGCGGATTATTATTGGATGGCATCGGCAATGGCATTTGTCTGGGTATGACCAGCAGGGCTTACGAAACGATGCAATCAGAATTTCAGCCGGGCGAAACACTGACAGGCCGAAATTACCATACCAATGCAAGCATCGAACAGTTTATCAATACCACCGCATTTTCCATACTACAGGCTACGCGCCGCCGCATATCCAAAACCGAGTATATAAGTTGCCCCAGTTGTGGCCGAACCCTATTTGACCTTCAGGAAACTACGGCTATGATCCGGAGCCGGACGCACCACCTGAAAGGCGTAAAAATCGCGATAATGGGATGCATCGTTAACGGACCGGGCGAAATGGCGGACGCTGATTTTGGCTACGTAGGCAGCGGAGTAGGAAAAATTACCCTTTACAAAGGGAAAGAAGTAGTGAAAAAAGGGGTGGATAGCGAGGTAGCAGTAGATGAGCTGATTACGCTCTTAAAAGAAAATGATGCCTGGGTAGAGCCCGCCCAGGCTTAGGAATCTCTTCAGATTTAAATGCTATGTTTCTGGAAATTTCGCCATCCCTGTATATTTTTGATAGCCCCGGAAAAGGACGAGGCGTATTTACCCGCGACGAATTGCACCCAATGCAGACGATTGAAACATCGTCTGTTCTCGTTATGAATGCAGAAGCCCGGAAACTTCTGGATCAAACTGCCCTACACGACTACATTTTTGAATGGGGCGCCGATAGTAGCGAATGTTGTGTGGCCTGGGGTTATATTTCCATGTATAACCATAGCTATGAAGCCAACTGTGAGTATTTTATGGATTTCGAAAACAAAATGGTTTCCATAATAACTGTCAGAAAGGTCTTTCCGGGAGAAGAGCTCACCATCAATTATAATGGTGACTGGAACGACCCGAAACCAATATGGTTCGATGTAGTGTAAGACTGCTGCAAACGTGTCACATAAATTGAATAGAATTAAATTCAAAAAATCAATATCAGGTATGATCAGGAAAGTAGTGCTCGCGGCATTGTTGACACTTTTCGGCAGTAGTTCGTCTATCGCCCGGGAACCCGGTGTTTCGACGCGACCTCCCGACCCTGTGTACGGCAATAAAATTATCAGAATAGCACCATTGAGTGTAATGGATATCGGCGTGGGTGTGGGCGTCAGTTATGAACACCTTTTCGGAAATGAACAAAACATCGGCCTGATAATTCCCGTTTCCCTCATGCTTCAGAATAAGGCATGGTACGATTACGGTATCAATGGCAACACCGGCGCCAGTTCAACAACAGCCCGTTATAATTCCTTCGTATATTTTACGCCTGGCATCAAAATTTATCCATTCGGGCAACGAAAAGTAACTTATGCCGTAGGTCCCAATCTTATGCTGGCTTACGGTGGAGGTAAAGACTGGCATCCGGTAATCGACGATTATGGAAATACCAATTATGGTGAAATAACAGTTACAAGATTGAGAGCTGGTGTCTTAGTCAATAACTATGTGAATTTTCAAATCAGTAACCTGGTAAATGTGGGCATGGAAGGTGGACTGGGTATGCGTTACCTCGACAGAGAATCCTATACGAATTCTACACTCCGGGCGCCAAATTCAACCATTGCTAATGGCTTCGACGTTACCGGGCAGTTTTCGATGACCCTCGGGCTCCGCTTCTAGCTGTATTTCGAATAATAGCCCGTACAATAAATCCCTACACAATTTTCGTTATAGCGATTAAATAATTCTTTATGCTGAGAAAAGCCATTGTACTGATTACGCTTGCCGCGTTGAGCCTCTCTTCCGTTAACGCTCAAAGCCGCAACTACCGGAAAGAACGGGAAGCCCTGGCGAAGGAAGAAAAGGAAGAAAGGCGCAGGGAACGCGAACAAATGCTTGCGAGCCGGCCATCGGTCGATTATGAAACCAATATCATCCGAATCGCGCCGCTTACAGCAATGGATCTGGGGGTTGGTTTTGGTCTTAGCTATGAAAAAATATTTGGCGAGGAGAAAATGATTGGTGTAATTCTGCCCCTTTCCCTTTTGCTGGATCAAAACAATGACTATAGCCCCTGGGGAAATGGTGATAACAGATACAATACTTACTTCTATTTCCATCCCGGACTGAAAATATACCCCTTTGGCCAACGCCGGGTAACCTACGCGGTCGGCCCCAACCTGATGTTGGGCTACGGCGGCGGTAAACACTGGATTTTTGACCCGAATACGAATACGCAATATCTGTCTGACAGAACAAGACTACGCGTAGGCATGCTTGTAAATAACTACGTGAATTTTAATATTAGTTCTGCTTTTTCACTTGGACTGGAAGCAGGACTCGGTGTATTATATATCGATCGGGAAACCATCGAACACGCAGCGGGTGGCGGCAGTCAGACCAACTCGCGGGGCCTCACCGCCACCGGCCAGTTTTCGATGACCATGGGTTTCAGGTTCTAATCGCTCAATTCCTTACATATAGACCCAAGCGCTGCTCCAAGGAGCAGCGCTTGTCTTTTTCTCCGGATGGCTTATTCAGTACAACAGAGCAAGCAACGCCCGGAAATAGTACATTTGTAGCCGAAAATCATATTTGATCCGAATAATTATACATGGCGAGTATCTATTTTAAAGAACTAAAATCATTTTTGAGTTCTGTTGCAGGTTATGTTGTTCTGCTGGCATTCCTCATTTTTTCGGGGCTTATGCTTTGGGTTTTCCCTGATACCAGTATTATCGACTACGGCTATGCTACCATGGAACAGTTTTTCAACATAGCTCCCTGGCTACTGTTATTTCTGATACCCGCCATAACTATGCGCTCTTTTTCGGACGAATTTAAGAGCGGAACCATCGAATGGCTTTCTACAAAACCCTTGCATCGCTGGCAAATTATCGGAGGCAAAATGCTCGCGTCATTTACACTGGTGGTTATTGCCTTGTTACCTACCACGGTCTATATACTTAGTATCCACTACCTGGCTATGGATCAGGCGGCGCTGGACGCAGGCGGCATAATAGGATCTTATATCGGATTGCTGTTGCTGGTGGCCGCATTTACGGCAATCGGTGTTTTCTGTTCATCACTGAGCGACAACCAAATAATCAGCTTTTTAGCCTCCCTCTTTGTATGTTTCCTGCTGTATAGTGGATTTGAAGCCATGAGCCGGATCGACATATTCCGTGGCGGAGCCGACTATTATCTGGGCCTGATAGGCATGGACTACCATTACAATAGTATCAACCGGGGCGTAATCGATTCCAGAGACGTAGTGTATTTTTTATCATTGATCGCGTTGTTTTTCGCACTTACTCAATTTGTATTACAACGCCGGAGACTGAGCGCCTGAAACAAATAAGAAACTTATACTCCTGAATATTGAAAGCAACGATCTATAAATCTACGGGCAGTTTTTATCTGGCGCAGGATATCGGTGGAAGGCTATGGAAATGCCGTATCCGCGGTAAACTAAAAATCGACAAAGAGATATCTTCCACCAATCCTGTGGCTGTAGGCGACCGCGTAACTTTTATGATCGAAGACGAAGCAGATGCTACAGCAGTTATTATCGGTATCGACAAAAGAGATAATTATATCGTAAGAACATCGCCGCACAATAAACATCAAAAACATATTGTTGCAGCCAACCTGGATCAGGCCCTCATCACCATTACCATACACAGTCCCAGAACCTCCATTGGTTTTATAGACCGCTTCCTGGTAACCGCGGAAGCGTACCATATACCCGCCATTCTGGTTTTCAACAAAGCAGATTTACTATATGGCGATTTCAGGAACGAATGGCAATACCGGAAAAGCCTGTATGAAAAAATAGGCTACCAGACCTTTACCTGCACGGCCACAGATGGTAGTGGATTAACGGAACTAAAAAATCAGCTGCATAACAAAACAACCTTATTCAGCGGACATTCGGGCGTGGGTAAAAGCACTTTAATCAATAACCTTATTCCCGATAAAAACCTAAAAGTCAAAGAAATATCCGATTGGAGCGGCAAGGGTCAGCACACCACCACCTTTGCAGAAATGTTTGACCTGCCCGGAGGCGGACGCATTATTGACACGCCCGGAGTTAAAGAATTCGGTATCGTAGGTTTTGATCGTTACGACCTGGCACATTACTTTCCCGAAATGCGGGATAGAATGTCGGAATGCAGGTTTAATAACTGCGTACATGCTAATGAACCAGGCTGTGCCATAAAAGATGCGGTGATGGCCGGCGATATCAGCAGCGAACGTTACGAAAGTTATCTGGTGATGCTGGCCGATCTCTAATCCACTTAACATACACTTACCAATTTTGTACGCCCGCGGGCGTAACTTTGCCGCGCCTTCGCTTCCCAATGACGGAACCGGGGCAGCAAACGGATTTTAATCTTTTGCCCAATATTCAAACGCAAACATTCGCCCAACAAATTTTACTCCGATGAAGCGTCAAAAAACTGCAGCCTTACTGGTAACCTTTTTCATTCTGCTATCTGCTGGCTTTTCATTTTACTATTATGCAGAAAGTAAAAAAATGAAGAAGCCTAAACTGGCTGTCGTCGGCGAAGCTGGCCAGGGTATCCGTCCCTTCGCATTTTTGAACCAATTGGGCGATACCATCACCAATAAGGATATCAAAAATAAAGTAGTTGTGGTGGAATATTTCTTCACTACCTGCAAAGGTATTTGCCCCAAAATGAATGAAAATATGGCTAAGGTCTACCAGGCGTTTCGCAGCGACGACGATGTTTTGATATTGTCGCATACCGTAGACCCTGAAAGAGATTCAGTGGCGGCAATGAAAACGTATAGCCTTCGGTTCGATGCCGACCCCAAGCGCTGGATGTTCCTGACCGGCAATAAACAGGAACTGTATGATCAGGCGTATTATAGTTATCTCATGACAGCGGTGGAAGAGCGCCAGGAAAACATCGAAGATGACTTTATACATACCGAGAAATTTGTGTTGGTAGATAAGAAAGGCCGCCTGCGTGTGCGCGTCGACAAAGATGGCCGGCCAATGGCATACGATGGCACTAATGAGAAATCGGTAGCACAATTGATCGAAGATGTAAAATTCCTGACCACGGAAGAATAAAGCGAGCCTATTCATCATCCCTACTTCAAGCAACCTGTTTTTTCCTATCCAAAATATACACCTGCATGAGCACCATCAGCATTTCGGAAGCACAGCGTCAGATAGACGAATGGATCCATACTACCGGCGTCCGCTATTTTGCGCCTCTGACCAATCTGGGCATTTTGATGGAAGAAACGGGAGAGCTGGCCCGCCTGATGGTACGTAAATTTGGTGAACAATCATTTAAGCAAAACGAAGAAAGCAAAGAGTTGGCAGATGAAATGGCTGATGTATTGTGGGTATTGATGTGCCTTGCCAATCAAAGCGGTGTGAACCTGGAAGAAGCTTTTAAAAAAAACATGGAAAAGAAGTCGCTACGCGACCAGGACCGTCACAGGAATAATCCCAAATTATCCGATACTTCTGCCGACCCGGCATTATGATGCCCCGAATCAGCCAATTATACCCTCTGCGCGGTATGAAAATATGCTGCCCGGCATGTAATTTAGCGCCCAAAAACTATATCTATGAAATTAAGATGGATTGCTTTATTCGGCCTGCTGGCCTTTTTCGCACAACCTGCCCTTGCTCAGAAATTAAAAGTGGAACAGGGTAGTACAAACATTCTAAACGGTGTCAGTAAAATGAATATCAGTTACGATTATAGCGATATGAGCGTAGGAAAATTCAAAACAGAAGCTGAATACATAACTAAGAAAAAAGAAGAGTACAACAAAAAAGAGGCGGGTAAGGGCGATAAATGGGAGGCAGACTGGAAAGCTGACCGTACGGACCGATATGCTCCGCAATTTGAAGAACTTTTTAACAAGTACTGCAAAATTCAGGTGGGCGACTATCCATCTGAGCGATATACCCTGATTGTAAAAACTACACGTACAGAACCCGGCTACAATATTCATATAAGCCGAAAAAATGCAGAAATAGACGGTGAAGTATGGCTGGTAGAAACTGCCAATCCTTCGGTGCCGCTTTTGAAAATATCCTTTAAAAAGGCTGTAGGTCGCAGCTTTGGCGGCTACGATTATGATACTGGTTTCCGCATTCAGGAGGCTTACGCCGATTTGGGCAAAGCTTTGGGCAAGTACCTCAGCAAACTCTAATTGGAAAAATGAACTAAAAGGATACGGGCGCTTTTAAAAAAGGTGCCCGTATTTATTTAATTCTGTTTTACTTTTACCGACCCAAATTTTTAATAACAAATGATGAGCAAACATCCAGATGGTTATGTACATACTACTATCAAAGACGGCATAGGCATTGTAGAATTCTATCATCCGGCCAGCAACTCTCTCCCGGGAACCATACTTTCTGAACTGGCTCAGGCCATCAACCATGTTGGTACCGACGAGCGTGCCAAAGTAATCATACTTCAAAGTGCGGGAGAAAAATCGTTTTGTGCAGGAGCTTCGTTCGACGAGCTGATTGCTATTGAAAATGAAGCCGGCGGAAAGAAGTTTTTTAACGGCTTTGCCCTGGTGATCAACGCCATGCGGAAATGCCATAAATTCATTATTGCACGCGTACAGGGGAAAGCAGTAGGCGGTGGCGTAGGCGTTATTGCTGCAGCCGACTATGCCATTGCTACCGAGCATGCAGCCATTAAGCTTAGTGAATTAGCCGTAGGTATCGGACCTTTTGTGGTAGGGCCGGCTGTAGAGCGAAAAATCGGATTATCGGGTTTTTCTCAACTGGCTATTGATGCTACAGAATGGCGCAGCGCCGACTGGGCACGCAAGCACGGATTGTATGCTGAAATTCATCCCGATATCAATGGTGTAGACGATGCGGTGTACGCCCTGGCCAACAGACTGGGTCGCTCAAACCCCGAAGCAATGATGCAACTCAAAAAAATATTCTGGGAAGGTACCGAAAACTGGGACGAACTACTGACGCAAAGAGCTGGTATCAGCGGAACATTGGTGTTAAGCGAATTTACCCGTAATGCGATTCAGTCATTTAAGAAAAAAAGCTAATTTTTTTTACGCAACAGATTTCGGAGAAAGACTATCTTTGCGGACTATTTAACACTAAAATATTTAATGCAGAAAAGAGTAAAGCCAAGGTTACCCATACGGAAGGAAGCGGAACACCGCATCAACCAGCATATCAGAGCTACACAGGTTCGTGTAGTGGGCGAAAATATTGAGCCGGGCGTGTATTCGCTGGAAGAAGCCCGTAAAATGGCTGCCGAATTGGAAGTTGACCTCGTTGAGATTTCGCCTAACGCAGATCCTCCCGTTTGTCGCCTGGTCGATTACAACAAATTTTTATACGAGAAGAAAAAGAAAGATAAAGAACAGAAAGCCAAGGCCAAACAAACGGAGGTCAAGGAAATCAGGTTTACGCCTAATACCGACGACCACGATTTTGACTTTAAAGCTAAACACGCTGAAAAATTCCTGCAAGACGGAAATAAAGTGAAATGCTTTGTACAGTTCAAAGGTCGTTCTATCCTGTTTCAGGATCGCGGACAGCTTTTGTTACTGAAATTTGCGGAACGTCTGGCCGAATGGGGCACCCTGGAAGCTATGCCCAAAATGGAAGGCAGAAGGATGCTGGCCATGTTCACGCCGAAAAAGAAAAAATAGCCATTTGAGATCAATGAATTGCGGAAATTAATTTTTTTTAGAAATTTTTTTTAGAATTAAAATATTTGCCGTAATTTTACACTTTGTTTTCATGGTGATAGGGTTTATAGGGGCTGGCTCATTCCTGGGCCGGCTTTCCTTTTTTCCGGAAAATTGTAAATGCAATTGTTAAGCTCGCCGGATTCTCTTTTTTAATCATCCCTGTTTCATTTCATTATGTATTTTTAGGGCATGAAACTCCGATCGATCTTTCTCCCGCTTTTTTTATTGCTTTCTGTCTCTACTTCATTCGGACAGCTTTCAGCTTTTACCAATTTTCAGAACCAGTTTATGGTTTGGGACAACAGCATTGTGCGGAAAATCGAATATCTGGTTCCCCTGCAATATAAAATTGGCCGTACAGCTATTCCTTATATTGACAATTCCAGAAATTTCAAGATCTATCATAATAATTCTTCTACAAAAATAAACGACGGCTTCACCAATAGTTTTCAGGTATCCGACAACCTGATTACATTCATGAACGCCCGTTCGCTCAACGTCTGGGATAACGGCAAAGTCACCAATCTTTCCAAGTACTGCGAAAAGTTTTACCTCGGGGATAGTCTTGTGCTTTTTTTTGATGGTGTTCAAAAAGAGTTCAGGGCTTACTATGACGGAAGAATTTTTGGTATAGAAAGCTTTCTGGCCGCCAGTAGTCCCGAACAAATGTTTAATACGGATACCGCTACCTTGCGTATCTCCAACGAAATGGATATCGCCTCGGGACAATTGCCCGGCATTAAAGTTTCTGACAATATTGCGGCATACGTCAATTACGCTAATCAATTCCGCATTTTCTACCGCGGCGAAATTCTGGAACAGGAAAACTTTCTCGTTACCAGCTTCGATGTGGGACGAAACAACGTTGCCTATGTGGACGCCAACCGGGAATTCAAGATTTTTGAAAACGGCAATACGCATACGATCGATAATTTCCCTCCGTACAGCTATGCCGTCGGCGACAATGTAGTTGCCTTTGTGGGTTACGATAATTACTTCAAAGTATTCTATAATGACTCGGTATATACGATCGGTTATTTTCAACCCGATTTTGTAGTCCGCGATAATATCGTAGCCTTCGAAGATGCCACCGGATATTTCAAAGTGTTTTACAAGGGTTCGATTTATACCCTCGAAAGCTATTATCCGCGCAGTTTCAAAGCAGCTTATAATTCTATAGCATATGTAAATCGTGCCAATGTGCTCCGGCTCTTTTCCGAAGGCGATATATATGATGTAACCAACGCGGAAACGTCCGACTGGCGACTCGACTACGATGTGCTCCAGTACAGGTTTGGAGGCAATATGTACAAAGTATTTTATAAAGGAAAAACATACTAATTACTTAATATCCTTTTAAAAAAGCCGAAGCTCTGCTGCTTCGGCTTTTTTAGTGTACAATTCTTGTTTTATATTTGCCGCCTCAATCTCCGAACGATGAAAATCTCAGAGGATATTGCCCTCGTTGGCTAATATCCGACCACCTCAAGTTTGCCTTTAGTACCAGCGTGGAACCACCATGCAGGGCATTTTTTTCATCAATTCACTAAGAATAATTATGTCTTCTCATAAGCAGGGTGCTTCGAAAGCATCCGGATATTTTTCATTATTACAACAAGCGCTGCGTGGCGAAGAAATGGATTATACGCAGGGCAGTATCCGCAAAGCAGTGATAATGCTGGCCATTCCCATGATGCTGGAAATGGCCATGGAATCCGTATTTGCACTGGTAGATCTGTATTTTGTAGGACACCTCGAAAATAGCAGTCATGCCATTCAGACCGTGGGACTTACCGAGTCGGTGCTTACGGTAATGTATTCAATCGCCATTGGTATGAGTATGGCTGCTACGGCAATGGTGGCCCGGCGCATAGGCGAAAAAAATCCTGAAGAGGCCGCCCATAGCGGCATCCAGGCAATAATGGTAGCAGCAACGGTCACATTTGGTTTAAGTATAGCCGGCTGTTGGTTTGCTCCCGAAATACTTGGCATCATGGGGGCTTCAGAAGAAACCATCCGGCACGGAACCCTTTTTACCCGCATTTCAATGGCCAGCGGCCCGGCCATCATGCTGTTGTTTCTTATCAACGGGATTTTCAGGGGCGCGGGCAATGCTGCAATTGCTATGAAAAGCCTTTGGCTGGCTAATATCTGCAATATAGTCCTGTGTCCCATACTGATCAACGGGTTCCTGTTTGTACCGGCTATGGGGCTTACCGGCGCAGCCGTGGCCACGGCTATTGGTCGCAGTATAGGTGTGGCGTATCAGATTGTACATTTACTCAATGGGAAAAATCAGCTTAAAATCAGGTTACATCATTTCAAGCCGGATACCACCATCATGCGCTCTCTGGTAAGTATTGCAGCCCCGGGCATATTCCAGTTTGTGATTGCCTCCTGCAGCTGGATTTTTCTGGCTCAACTGGTAGCTACTACCGGCGGCGATGAGGGTTCGGCCGGTTATCAGACGGCATTGCGGCTGATGATGTTTTTTCTGTTGCCGGCCTGGGGACTCAGTAATGCAGCCGCCACACTGGTTGGTCAGAACCTGGGTGCCAAAGACCTGCAGAGGGCTGAAGCTTCCGTTATGCGTACGGTATTGTACAACGTTATTTACATGCTGATTGTAAGCCTTACTTTCTGGCTGCTTTCCGACTGGCTGGTGTCTTTTTTCACCGAAGAGGAGGCTGTAAAATCAGTGGCGAAAAGGGCCTTGCAAATCCTAAGCACCGGTTTTATTTTCTACGGCGTTGGTATGGTTATGATTAATGCCTTCAACGGTGCCGGCGATACCCGAACGCCTACCTGGATCAATCTGTTTGGTTTTTGGTTTTTCCAGATACCTTTTGCGTACTTACTTGCCAGGTATTGGGGTATGGGACCAGAGGGCGTATTCATAGCCATTCCTGTAGCCGAAACAGCCATTACGGTTACCGCCTTTATTGTATTTCGGAGGGGTAACTGGAAGAAGGTAAAAATTTAACGGGTCCAGGCAAATACGTACAAAGATGCCCCGGTTGAACCAGGGCATCTTTGTACGTTTCAACTAATCTGAATGTCCAGATACATCAATTTATCTGGCCTTATTGTTCAGCAGCATATACCGCGCTGTCTGATACCAGGCTTCGGTAAGATCGTAATATACCGCCCGCAGGGAATCGGTAATTGCAGGCGGCTGGTTGTGTTTCGTACTGTAAAATTGCTCTTTTAGATTCCCCTCCACACCATAGCTGAAAAACAAATCGTCTTTTACAATCCCGATGCGGCGGCTATCGGGGTTATAAATAAATGCAGATTGCAGCAAGGGCTGCTGTTGTACGAAGGGACTTAGCAAATCGCGTCCCAAGGTGGTGTTCTTATAGGATATTTTACATAATCCGGCTATGGTAGGCAAAACATCGGTTTGTGATACATTGAAATGATATCGGGCAGGCTGCAAAAAACCCGGAGCATAAAATAATAAAGGCACGTGCTGACTGGTAAGTTCCTTCCATGCCAGCGGGAAGAGATTTCCGGCATCGCCACCTATACCATGGTCTCCAATAAATACAAACAAGGTGTTGTTGAAATAAGCTTCCTTGCTGGCCGCTTCCATAAATTTACGATAGCAAAAGTCGGTATAGCGAAAGGCATTATACTCCTCTACCGATTGAAATCCATTACGCTCCAGACTGTCTGTCGGCAATTGCTTCATTTCAAACTCCTTTCGGTCTTCTTCCGGGATGGTGTATGGACGATGATTGTCTGCTGTCTGAATAACAGAGAAAAAAGGCTTGGTTTGCCGGGCTAATATTTTGTTTGCTTCCAGAAAAAGATTCTTATCGCTGATGCCCCAAACATCTATTTTTTCCGCTTCAAAATCATCCTGCTCATAAATCTGTAGTCCCTGGATATTATTGGTAAGCATTCCTCTGATATTGGCCCAGCTAAGGCTTCCACCAATAAAATAGAAACGATCGTATCCTTCAAAATCATTGATAATGGTATGCTGGTTCACAGCATTAGGGTTACGGCTCGATGTTCGTGTCTGATCCACATCCGGAATGCCCGTAATAGTAGTCCACACGCCCCTTGCAGTACCATAACTGGGCGTAAAGCATCGATCAAAGAATACTCCCTGCCTGCACAAACTGTCGAAAAAAGGCGTGGTATTAAGTTTGTTTCCGTAAGCCGATGTTTTATATGCGCTGAAGGACTCGCAAATTACGAGCACCACGTTACAGGGCTTTTCAGGCCTTTCTGCTACTCGAACCCTGCGGGTAAAATTAAGGTTAACCGGGTCGGGCTCGTCGATGCCCAGGTATTGTACCATCAAAGGATAGGCTGCCTGAACTTTCTCCTTATCAAAAGTAGATTTTCTGAACTTCAGCGAACTGAAAAAGGACTGGAACGGATTCAGTGCGGCATTGGATGCAAAATCGTGTCCGAGTGTAAAAGCATCGCTCCAGCGAAGCGGATATTGACCAATACGTCCGAAAATGAGAAATGCCAGTAAAAGAACAAATCCGGCCGATATGCCTATAGTGCTACGCTTCGCATATTGAAACTGCGTACGGGAACTGCGCCGGTAAATGATTCGAATAAGCTGCATCAACACCAGCATAGCTACCGTAATACTTATTAAAATGGTAACCACGGGATAGGTTTCCCAGATCATACGTATCGAAGTACCGGTGTCGGCCACATAGTTCAACAGGCCGCCGTTCAATCGCTCTTTCAGGTAGGCGTAATTGGCAAAATCAACGGCGTAAAAAATTCCTGCAGACAGCAATAGTATAAACCATAAGACCATATGCAACTTTCGACCGAAGGAACTCTTGTACGGATTCAGTGCCGGAACAAGACCTGACAATAGCAGGAACAGACAGGCTACCGACACCGCGCGGGCATCGAAGCGGAGGCCCAGCCAAAGTGTGGAAACATAAGGGATGGGTTCTGAACCGGCAGGTGGATCAAAGGCCAGCAGAAAACCGACACGCAACAGCGACAGAACTACTAACAATAATAATCCGGTGCCTGCCAGTGCCCGCACGTTCAAGGGTACAGCATTTTGTTTCAAGCCTTTGCTCTTTAAAAATTTCCTGCAAAAATAGTCTTTAGCAGCACACAAACTTACCTTTGCAACCGATGCTACTGCTCCACATATCACAGGATGGCTGGTTAGATGCGCTCGCGCGTATTGATACCGACTTATTTATTAAAATCAACAGGGACTGGGCTTCGTCTTTCTTCGACACTGTATTACCCATAGTTCGCGACCAACGTACATGGTATCCTTTATATGCATTATTGTTGGTGTACCTGGTGTATAAATTCCGTTGGAAATGCCTGCCCTTTGTATTGTTGGCAGCGGCTACCGCAGGCCTCGGCGATCAGCTGAGCAGTGGTTTATTAAAGGAATTGATTGGCAGAATCAGGCCATGCCGCGCCGAAGAGCTGGAAGGAATCATGACCCTTCGCGTGGGCTATTGTCCCAGGAGTGGCAGCTTCACTTCCTCTCATGCAGTCAACCACTTTGCCCTGGCTGCATTCTTCTATTTTGGCCTTCGCAATTACCTGGGTAAAGGAAGTCTTTTATTTTTCCTTTGGGCTGCAGTAATTTGTTATGCCCAGGTTTATGTAGGCGTACATTATCCGGGCGATGTGGCCGGCGGTAGTGTGCTGGGCATACTGCTCGGCATTTTTATGTCGCGGCTTTTCCGCTATTATTTCAACTTCGGAAGCCCCCTGAGCGCCCGGAGAACATAAAAAACAATTTAAGTATCTTTGCGAACGGTAAAACGGAGATTATGGCCGAAATAAATATGGAACAGGAGTTCCAGCAAAAAATCGACAACGAACAACGCATTGAGCCTAAAGACTGGATGCCGGAGAAATACCGTCAGACGCTGATAAGGCAAATATCACAGCACGCACATAGTGAGATTATAGGTATGCTGCCCGAGGGCAACTGGATTACCCGTGCCCCATCCCTTCGTCGGAAAGCAGTATTGCTGGCTAAGGTGCAGGATGAAGCCGGACACGGACTGTACCTGTATAGTGCTGCCGAAACACTGGGTATCAGCCGCGACAAAATGTACGATCAACTGCATTCCGGCGAGGCTAAATACTCTTCTATATTTAACTATCCTACCATCACCTGGGCCGATATGGGCGCCATTGGCTGGCTGGTCGACGGTGCAGCCATTATGAATCAGGTACCTCTTTGCCGTACTTCGTACGGACCTTACAGCAGGGCTATGATACGGGTATGTAAAGAAGAAAGTTTCCACCAGCGCCAGGGATTTGAAATAATGCTTAGCCTGGCTAAGGGTAGTAAAGTGCAGCAGAAAATGGCACAGGACGCACTCAACCGCTGGTGGTGGCCTGCTATTATGATGTTTGGACCTACGGACGATAACAGTCCCAATACCCAGCAGAGCATGAAATGGAAAATCAAGCGTTTTACCAATGACGAACTTCGCCAGAAGTTTATTGATGTTACCGTAGAACAAACGAAGATACTGGGACTCACTATTCCCGATAAAGATTTAAAATGGAACGAAGAGCGCGGCCACTACGATTTCGGAGCCATCGACTGGAACGAATTCTGGAATGTGGTAAAAGGTAATGGCCCTTGCAATAAAGAACGTCTCGAAGCCCGGAAAAAGGCTTGGGAAGCAGGTACCTGGGTGCGTGAAGCCGCACAGGCCTACGCTGCAAAGCGCAGCGCCCGTAAAGAAGCCGCCTGATTTAATCGCTGCTGAACGCGCTACGGAAAAGGTTGATAATATTCGTTAAAGAAATATTATCAACCTTTTTTTCGTATGCACAGTTATATTTGTTGTAACCAACGCTACACGTCATGCATATTGAAAAGATCAAGAACAAAGGACAAGGGCGATTGTTCCAAAGCGAATACCTGGAGATGATGACCAAAACCCACCCGGTGGTCATCTATAGTCTGTACCTGCCTATCCTGATATTTCTACTATACTACGGTTACACTTACAAATCGCTGGCAACTTCCTCCATATTGCTTTTCTTCCTCCTCGGAATTTTTGCCTGGACCTTTGTAGAATATGTACTGCACCGGTTTATTTTCCATTTCGTTTCCGAAAATCCACGGTTAAAAAAGGTGGTTTATAAACTCCATGGTATACACCACGAGTATCCGCGCGACCGCGAACGATTGTTTATGCCGCCGGTACCCAGCCTGGTGGTAGCATCTTTTTTCTTTGGCCTGCAGTACTTATTGATGGGCTGGCATGTGCTGGCTTTTTTCCCTGGTTTCCTGTTTGGTTACCTGTTGTACGGCAGCATGCATTACGCTATACATGCATTCAGTCCGCCATCCTACTTAAAAGCCCTTTGGCGCAACCATCATTTACATCATTACAAATACCCCGATCAGGGCTTTGGCGTTAGTTCAGTTCTATGGGATCATATTTTTGGCACTATTCCACCCAGGAAATAACAGGAACAATATCAGGACAGGTAGCAAATTTGTGCAGATAATAAAATTTTCATACCTTTGCCGCGTAAAGGACAAACAGAGGGGGCTATAAAAGCCCCCCTTCTTCGTTTAAAACTATGAAAATAGCCCGATACCGGGTATTAAATCGAGCGAATTCAACATGGAAAGCAGTGTGGTGAACCAGATAAAGGAGAAGCTGGAGCAACTTATCGAAGGCTCGGCTTTATTTCTGGTAGATTTAAAAATAAAACCGACTAATAATATTAAAATCTTCCTGGACGGCGATAATGGGGTAACTATTGATGCAGTTTCAAAAATCAACCGGGCTTTATATAAACAAATTGAGGAAGATCAGATATTTCCCGACGGTGATTTTTCGCTGGAGGTAAGCAGCCCCGGAGTGGACGAGCCACTGAAATTTTTCAGGCAGTACAAAAAAAACCTCGGACGCAAAGTGGAGGTTACCTATACCGAAGCTGAGGCAGAGCTTACTGTGGAAGGTGTATTAAAGGAAGCCAGTGAAGAAGAAATTGTACTGGAAGAAACCATAGGCCGGAAAAAGGAAAAATCTGAACGGAAAATTCCTTTCAGCCAGATTAAAAAAACTGTAGTTCAAATTAGTTTCTAAAACTTACTGGGCACAAGGCGGATTTACCATTATTTCCTGATGCCCTTTTACTCAAAAAAATAAAAAATGGCAAGTATTAACCTGATCGAATCCTTCCAGGATTTTAAAGAAGCGGAGAATATTGACCGTCCCACGCTTATGAAAGTGCTGGAAGATGTATTCAAAACCTTACTTCGTAAAAAATACGGTTCTGACGATAACTTCGACGTAATTGTGAACGACCAGACAGGTGACCTCGAAATCTTCAGACGCCGCATCATCGTAGAAGATGGCTTTTCGGAAGATGACCTGGCCGAAGTTGAACTATCTGAAGCACTGCAACATGACCCTGATTATGAAGTAGGCGAAGAATTATACGAAGAAGTAAACGTGTTCGATTTCGGACGTCGTGCTATACTTGCTGCCAAACAAACACTGGCCGCACGTATCAGCGACCTGAAAAAGAATAGTCTGCTCCAAAAATATGCCGACCGGGTGGGTGAAATCATTACCGGAGAAGTTTACCAGATATGGCGCAAAGAATTAATGTTGCTCGACGACGACAACAATGAATTATTGCTGCCAAAATCGGAACAAATTCCGGGCGATTTCTTTAAAAAAGGCGAGCCGGTGCGTGCTGTAGTGAAAAAAGTAGAGATGCGTAATAATACGCCTGTCATTATACTGAGCCGTACTCACCCTTCCTTCCTGGAAAAACTGCTTGAAATAGAAGTTCCGGAAATAATGGACGGATTAATCACCATAAAGAAAATAGTACGTGAGCCCGGCGAGCGCGCAAAAGTGGCTGTTGAAAGCTACGATGACCGTATAGATCCGGTAGGTGCCTGTGTAGGTATGAAAGGAAGCCGTATACACGGTATCGTACGCGAACTACACAACGAAAACATTGACATTATCAATTATACTACCAATACACAACTGCTGATTCAGCGATCGCTTACACCCGCGAAAGTAAACCGCATCGATGTAAATGCCGAAAAGAATCATGTGGACGTGTACATGGATACCGATCAGGTTTCTTTGGCAATTGGTAAAAAAGGTGTGAACATTAAGCTGGCTCAACAGTTAACGGGATATAGCATTGATGTATTCCGCGATATTAAGGAATCAGCAGATTATGATATTGACCTCGAAGAATTCAGCGACGAAATTGAAGAGTGGATTATTACCGAATTCAAAAAGGTAGGTTGCGATACTGCACTGAGCGTTTTGGATCTTTCTGTGGAAGAACTCATTCGCCGTACCGACCTCGAAGAAGAAACCGTGCGCGACGTACGTCGGATATTGGAAGCTGAATTTGAGGATGATGGAAGCGACGCATAACCATACACTGTTATTTATTCCTTGCTGTTACTACAACAGCAAGGAAATTACCTACATTTGCAGGTTTATTCATTAAGTATTGCTCTCTTTGGTTCTCAACCAGACGCAAAGACGGGCTATTGAAAATAAAAAATGCTATTGGAATGCCCGGTAGCGCCGATGGTTGAAAGCTATTAACGAATGTCCATAGGAACAAACACACCACGATTGCTGGCTGCGGCCAAGGAGTTCAATATCGGGAAAGAAACACTGGTAGACTTCCTGAAAGGGAAAGGGTTTGAATTAGACGCAAGCAAGCCCAATGTAAAACTCTCCGAAGAAATGTATTCTTCGTTGCAGGCGGAGTTTGCCCAGGATAAAGCTGCCAAAAGAAAAAGTGAGGCAATTGCATTGCCCAAAGGCTCTTTAATAGATAGCCTTGGCAAATCGCAACAACAGCTTGATCTGTCAGCTAAAGATAAAAAAGAAGAAAAACAGGAATTCAAAAAGGTATTCACCAATACCCCTGAAGAACCTAAAAGCCCGCCCAAAACCGAGCCTAAACCTGAACCAAAACCCGAACCAAAACCGGAAGTGGAACAACCAAAACCGGAACCGGAACCAGAGGTTAAAGCACCGGCCAAAGAAGAGCCCCAACCTGAGAAAGAACTTCCCAGGCAGGCAAATCCTGAGCCAGTGGCTGAAACAAAGCCCGCCAGCCCGGAACCCGCAGCAGAACCCGAACATATTGAGGTGGCTTCGCCCAAGCTGGAAGGTCCCAAAGTACTCAATAAGATCAATCTGGACGATCTGAACCTGAGTACCCGCCCCAAAAAAGGCGCAACTTCAAAGAAAAAAGAAGATGCACCCAAAGAGGAAAAAACAAAACCTGCTGAAAAGCCCGCGACTCCGGCTACTCCGGAACCAGCCGAAGCAAAACAAACAGAGAAACCAGAAGTAAAACCTGCAACAGAAACACCTGCACCGGCAGCTGAAAAGCCCGCAGCAGAGCAACCTGCAGCAGCGCCGACTCCTGGACCTGTAGCTTCCAAGGCGGAACCCGAAGAGGAAGTACGCGAACATATTGAAATGAAGGCCCCAAAACTGGAAGGCCCCAAAATCATTGGTAAAATCGAGTTACCCCTTAATAACTCTGCCGGCAAACAAGACAGGAAAGATAAACGCAAACGCAAGCGCATTCCGCTCGAAAATAAGAAGCCCGAATCCAATCGTCCGGGTACAGGCCAGGGCCAAACCGGCGCCAATACCGGCACAGGACAGCGCAACAATCGCCCCGGACAAGGTGGTCAGGGCAATAACCAGCGCCCCGGCAACCGTACAGGTACCGGCGGATACCAGGGTGGTCAACGGAACGACTTCCGTAACAGACCCTCTACTGCCCGTGGTCATGCTCCTGAGCAGGAAATTGACGCTAAGGCAATTCAGGATAAAATCCGCGAAACACAAGCCAAGCTTTCCGGTGGTGGCGCGCGTAACAAAAACCTTAAAGCCAAATACCGCCGTAACAAACGGGAGGAAATGGCCGAAAAACGCGCAGCAGCAGAACAAGCCAATGATGGCAGCATCATTCAGGTTACCGAGTTTATTTCGGTAAGCGAACTGGCCAATCTGCTGGATGTAAGCTTCGCCGATATTATCGGAAAATGTATGAGCCTGGGTATCATGGTTTCTATCAACCAACGCCTCGACGCTGAAGTAATCGAACTGGTTGCCAGCGAATTCGACCGCGAGGTTGAATTTATTAACCTGCAGGAAGGTACCGACGAAGAAGAAGAAATCAGCGACAACGAAGAAGACCTGGAACCCCGCGCACCCATTGTTACCATTATGGGTCACGTTGACCATGGTAAAACCTCTTTGCTCGATTATATCCGCAACGCCAGCGTAGTAGCAGGTGAAGCAGGTGGTATCACCCAGCACATCGGTGCTTACAAAGTAACCACCGATTCAGGTAAAAATATTGCCTTCCTGGATACGCCCGGTCACGAAGCCTTTACCGCAATGCGTGCCCGTGGTGCGAAAGTGGCAGATATTGCCGTAATCGTTATTGCAGCGGACGATGCCATTATGCCCCAAACCAAAGAGGCCATTGTGCACGCCCAGGCAGCTAACCTGCCCATGATCTTCGCAATAAATAAAATGGATAAGGAGGGCGCGAATCCTGAGAAAATCAAGGAACAACTTGCCCAAATGAATATCCTGGTCGAAGACTGGGGTGGTAAATACCAAAGCCAGGAAATCTCGGCCAAAAAAGGTTTGAATATAGACCTGTTATTGGAAAAAATTCTGCTGGAAGCAGAGTTGCTGGAGTTAAAAGCTAATCCTAACCGCGAAGGTTCTGGTTCTACCATCGAGGCATCACTCGACAAAGGAAGGGGTTATGTATCTACCGTACTGGTACAAACAGGTACCCTGAAAGCCGGCGATATGATCGTATCGGGTCAGTACTATGGTAAAGTAAAAGCCATGTTCAACGAACGTGGACAGAAAATAACCGCAGCAGGCCCTTCTACACCCGTACAGGTGCTCGGTTTGAACGGTGCGCCCCAGGCAGGTGAGAAATTCAAGGTTTACAGCGACGAAACGGAAGCTAAAAACCTGGCCAACCATCGTGCTCAGATTATGCGTGAACAGGGTCTGCGCAGCAGGAAGCATATTACCCTCGATGAAATCGGACGACGTCTTGCCCTGGGCAACTTTAAAGAACTGAACGTAATCATCAAAGCCGATTTCGACGGTTCTGCAGAAGCCTTGAGCGATTCACTGCAAAAACTCTCTACAGAAGAAGTAGTAGTGAACGTCATTCTCAAAGGCGTAGGTCAGATTACAGAAAGCGACGTAATGCTGGCAAGCGCATCCGACGCTATTATGCTGGGCTTCCAGGTTCGTCCTTCTCCGCAGGCTGCTAAACTTGCAGATCAGGAAAATATCGAAATCCGCTACTACTCCATCATCTACGACGCCATCGCAGAAATTAAAGCTGCAATGGAAGGTATGCTGGAGCCAACCCTGGAGAAAAAAGTGGTGGGTAATATCGAAGTACGTGAAGTGTACAAAATCAGCGGCGTAGGATCCATTGCAGGTTGCTACGTACTGGATGGTAAATTTACGCGAAACACCAAAATCAATATTATCCGCGACGGTATAGTAGTACATTCCGGCGAACTGTCCTCACTGAAACGTTTTAAAGACGATGTGAAAGAAGTAAACGCAGGTTATGAATGTGGCGTAATGATTAAAAATTACAACGATGTTCAAATCGGCGATATCCTGGAAGGCTATGAAGAAGTAGAAGTTAAACGTAAACTCTAAAGGTTTTCAATTAAATAGCGAAGGGGGCAGAGAATTATTATCTGCCCCCTTCGCCGTTTATTAAAATGAGTACCATTAGTAAAACTTCAGCACCTCCTGGTAAATATTCCTGATGGACTGGCGCAGCCGCTCCGGTTGCAATACCTTTACCTCCTCGCCCAGCGACAACAACTCCATAATAAAATCATGGGTTATAAATAACCGCAGGCTTATTTGCAATCCGGATTCATCATCAGCCAGTATCTCTTGCGATTCGTGCAAGGGCAAACTCTTGATATATTTTCCTCGCTCGGGGGTGAATTGTACTACTATCTGCTCGGGTTGGTCTTCGGGATCAGAAGGCCGTATAATTCCAAAGCAATGCTCAAAGTAAGTATTAACCTGAAAGCCGGGGTCAGGCTTATATTTCTGTTTACTTACTTCCAACGCTGCTATCCGGTCAAGTGCAAATGTTTTCACTTTCTGATCGCCTGTATCGCGTGATACCAGATACCAGCGGCTTTCAAATTCTTTTAGTGCCAAAGGTTCGACCTTACGCATGCTTATATTGTCATCTTTATATTTTTCATAGCGAAAATGTACATAATGCCGTTTCTTGATTGATTGCAGCAGATCGTGAAAATGCTCCATCCCCTGCGGTCGCCGCCGCTCAAGATGCACAAATTCCGAAATTCCCTCGGCCAGATTAAGCGCCTGGTAAGTATTGTAGGCGTCTGTAATACGGGTACCCCAGTCGTCTGGTACGTCATCTTCCTCCAGCTTGTAACGCCGCTCAGCATGCACATAAACAATGTCTTTCTTGTATAAGGAAAGTATCTCCTGTTTATCACGCAGGAAAGTACGGTTCGAGAAGAAAAAGGTATAGCCCTGCATCTCACACTCCATCTCGTAATAATCTTTTATTTGCTGTAGCGTTGCAGGACCCTTTTCCAGTTTTCGCAGTATACAAATATGGCGGAAAGTAGTATCAGACAAAGACATTTAAAACTAAATTTTGGATCTATAGGATTGAAAATAAAGAACACGGACCCGGTAACTTTGCAAGTAAGGCGGCCCTTGTTTCTTTATCATGCACAGCGGGCTAAAGATAGGAAAAGCCGGCGACCCCTCCCCGGGCACCGGCTATCTTTACTGAGCATACACACTATTCTACGGGGCCCAGCGTCAGCAGCTGACGCCTGTATTCGAGCCCGCCCAATTTCTTATACTGTTCGCGGAAATGATTCGTGTTCCAGCAGAAACGTACCCAGCGGTCGAACAGGGCCACATGATCGGTACTTAAATGAGCTGCCGGCATAAACTTGTTTTCTTCTTCAAACCTGTTTTCAATCTCAGTATCCAAAAACAGTTCGTGCAAATAACGCTGGTGTATTGCTGCATGCTCACAACTCATTGGAAAAGTGAAAACGGTTGTATGACGCAAACCACCTGTATGTTCATTATACGCTTCTGTATAGTATATCACCCCATTACCCTGGCGGTTCTCAAAATAACGAACTTCCAAACGCAGTGCTTCACCGTTGCGGACGCAATGTATAATGCCAGGTGCCTGCAGCTCCCTATACCCTAAGCGGTATATAAATTCGGTTCCGGTAAATGCCCCATTGTTCCTTCCGACAGCTTCCATAATTGAAAAATTTTATCGTTAATAATGTAAATTTCTTAATTTCATTCCTTGTCAGAACAAAATTAGTCTGGCAATACGCCATTTCCCGGCGTAGGCGAAAAGCGTCTGAAAATTGTCTTTAAAAACCATAGATCGCACCTATTTTTTAACAATTTAAAACGCTGCTATGGGCCTTTTCAATTTACGCCGTCCGTTGCCTAAAAACGAACACGGACTTTCATTTCCTTCATCGAAAACTGGCGCAATACACTACCCCTTCTATATCAAGGCACCCCTGATCTTAATCGGCTTGTATCTCTTTTTCTATATCCTGGTCTTACTCCGGGAGATACTTATTCCGTTTGCATTTTCGGCCCTGATAGCCGTGTTGCTAAATCCTGTGTATAACAGGCTGCAACGATGGAAAGTTCCTAAAGTACTGGCTATCTCACTTACCATACTCCTCGCTATTCTGGTAGTAGCCGGCGTATTGTTCTTCCTTTCCTCACAGATAGTACAGTTTGGTGAAATGCTGCCCCAGTTGAAAACAAAATCGGTTGAGCTGCTGCATCAGTTGCAGGAATGGCTTTCCCGTACTTTTGGATTATCGATCCGTAAACAAATGAGTATGGTTAACGAGGCAATGACCGGAAGCAGGGCATACCTCGGACAAACAATCGATACGGTATTCGGAATTTTAAGCTTTTTCGTCCTTATTCCCCTTTATATATTTCTGCTGCTCTTTTACAAGCCGTTAATCCTAAATTTTCTGTACGAAATATTTGAGGAGAAAAATAGCGAACATGTGGCAGCCATACTTCAGGAAACCAAAAGTGCGGTTCAAAGTTATATAGTAGGCCTGCTGGTTGAAACCCTGATTGTAGCGGTGATGAACGCGGGCGCATTGCTGTTGCTGGGCGTTCCTTATGCTATTCTCCTGGGTGTTATTGGCGCCATTTTGAACCTGATTCCCTATGTGGGCGGGCTGGTGGCCATACTACTGCCGGTACTGATGTCCATCGTTACCAAAGACGGTTTTACCACACCCCTGCTGATTGTAGCTGCGTATACCGTTATACAGTTCCTGGACAACAACATTATAGTACCGCGCGTAGTGTCCTCCAAAGTATCCGTCAACGCGCTTATATCTATTCTTGTAGTACTACTCGGAGGCAGCCTGTGGGGACTAAGCGGTATGTTCCTGTCGATCCCATTCATAGCAGTACTCAAAATCATCTTCGACCGTATAGATGGATTAAAACCCTGGGGCCGGTTACTGGGTGATAAAATGCCCCTGCATCCTTCTCCTTTGGTGGTAAATAAAGAAGAGATAGACGATAATCCGCCGTCTGAAAAAGCCTGAGGTAACAAGTCCTTATTTACGCTGCCCGGCTACTGCCTGTTCTTTGTCGAAGGGAATAACCAGGTACAAAAACAAGACCCGCGAAAGGCGCATGAGCCAGGGCTGTAGCGCAAGACTCAGAAAAACGCTTATGCCAAGACAGATAAAGATACTGTTGTCTCTAAAGGAGATACCTACCAGCAAAGCATACAATAAAAAGGTAAGGGCAACTATAATCACAATGAAAACAAAGTTCATCCCCTGCCCATAGTTGTTTTCTACCTTTATTTTTTGCTTGCAATGCTCACAGTATTCGTGCACCTGCAGACAGGTTTTAAGCGGTAGTACCCCTTTCTGTGTAAATATGGATCCCTGTCTGCAACGAGGGCATTTTTCCCGGAAAAAGCCTGATAATAATGATGACAACACGTTTTTTATTTATTCCTGATGCGACTGCAAAAATAAAATTTCCCCGCGACTATTCTATTTCGGTCCATGGACTTGCCGAATAAGCCCTTCCGGCTTTAACCGGCAAAATAAAATTAGTGTGAAACTAACAAAATGAAGTGCCCGTGTTTCGCGTTAACTAACGAAAAATTACAGCCTTAAACATGCGTAGAAGCATTAAGGTACCCTACCTGTAACTATCGGGCATATAAACCGCATGAACATTAAACGTCTACCCAAACTTTTCCTAATAGTTTTCGCTTTGCTGCAAGCCTCCCAGGGTTCTGCGCAATCCATTTCCGGCACTATAGCCGACCCGGAAGATCAACCAATCCCTTTTGCATTAATATCGCAACATGCGCCTGCCGACTCCACCGTATTGTCGGCTCAGTTTGCTGACAGCCTCGGCAACTTCGTGGTAAGCAATGTAACAGATACTGCGGCCCTGTTGCATATCAGCGTTACAGGCTTTCAGCCGCAATGGTGGCTGGCACAGCAGAACCAACACCCCTTACGCATTAACCTGGAACCGGCTGCGGGCGAATTGGAAGAAGTACAAATCACCAACCGGCGACCCTTATACGAGCGCAAAACCGACCGTACCATTTTCAATGTTTCAGAAAGCATTACCGCCGAAGGGAGTACACTTTTGGATGCTGTCAAAAAAACTCCGGGAGTTGTGGTACAGCAATCAGATAACCGCATTCAGTTAGTGGGAAAATCGGCAGTGATGGTGCTGGTCAACGATCGGCTGCTGCCATTGGAAGGCGAGGACCTGATTCAATATCTACAGTCGCAGCCTGCCTCCTCTGCAGAGCGCATAGAGGTGATTACAACGCCTCCGGCCCGCTACGATGCGTCAGGCAATGCTGGTCTCATCAATATTGTACTTCGTAAAAATGCACAACAGGGATGGCAGGCATCAGTACGGAGTTCATACGAGCAGGCATCCAGGGGCAAATGGCTGGGGGCCGCCGACTTCAGTTTAAGATTTCCCAAATGGAATATATATGCCAACGGAAGCTTTTCGCAGGCAAAGAACAATATATCCGAAACACTAATCACACCTTATCCGGAGCAGCGCTATGAAGTTGCAGATCACAACCTTCGCAGCCTGCGACCCTTCAATTATTCAGTTGCTGCCGACTACGTCTTGCACCGCTCCGGTGTGCTCGGTATTCAATGGATGAGCAACGGACTACATCGCGAAAATTTATCGGAAACCTCGATTTTGGCGAGTGGCGTACGCACAGCCCTTGTGGACTCTGCCATGCTTACACATACCCATGGCAAAACCTTTCAAAGCAACCATATACTTAACCTCAACTACCAGTGGGATATTGATAGTAGCGGAAAAAAACTTACTGTCAATGCCAATAAGCTCTGGTTCAATGGCGACCGTACCAACGATTTTATAACCCGACACTACCAAGGGCGTTGGCAACAAAGTACGGGGGTAGAACACAACAATACGACCAAGGGCATGCAGCATATTGAGCTAAGTGCCGCACAGGCAGACCTGGAAATACCCAACGCAGTTTTACCTTTTTCGGCTGGCATAAAATGCAGCTTTACCAGTAACCAAAGCAATAACATATTCGGCACCTGGGAAAACGGCAATTACACAGAAGATCCGGCAATTTCAAACGCATTTGATTATACCGAAAATGTGCAGGCCATGTACATCAACGCACATAAAAGCCTTGGCAAATGGTCTTTTCAAGCAGGCATGCGGGCCGAATACACGCAAACTACCGGCTATTCGAGGCAACTCCAAAACAAACATAAAAACGAGTATGTATCATTTTTCCCGACTGCTTATGTACTGTTTCAGCCTCAGGAAAACCACAGCCTGAACCTCAACTACGGCCGGCGTATCCAGCGACCCGGCTACCGAAGTCTTGACCCATTCCGTGCATACGCCACACCTTACCATTATAACCAGGGCGACCCATTCTTACAGCCTGCATTCAACCATAATATTGAACTCAACTATACCTACCGCTCACGTTATACACTAACTGCGTATTATCATCTGCAGCAGCAATATTTTTCTTCTGTTTGGTTTGTGGATGAAGCCCAAAAAGTAACCTCGAACAGGAGCATGAACTTCGGGGAACTTACTTTATACGGACTCAATTTTACCGCTTCTGTACAGCCCTGGGCTTGGTGGACAACACTATTGCAGGGTAATTATGCTCAACAACGACTTTATTCAAATGTATATGCGCCCGCACAGACCTATACGATAGGCAATATTTACGCCGGCACCTACAATACTTTTACCCTGACTAGAAAACAAACCATATTCGCCGAATTGAATGCCTATTATATGAGTCGCTTCCGGATCGACTTTCTGGAAATGGAACCTGTGGGTAATATTGATCTGGGTATTAAGGCAGTATTACTCGATAAAAAACTTAGTGTAGCCTTAAACCTGAGTGATATGCTTGCTACACAGCGCTACAAAGGCGTGCATATTGTCAGCGGTCAAACCATCAACAACTACTTTGATACCCGCAACCTGCGCTTATCACTCAGCTTTAAAATCGGAAATGATGCGCGCCGGCAATTGCGCGAACGGAACACCGGCATCGAAGACGAGGCCAGACGTACGGGTTGATGCTTTATGCAGCTTTCACGATGGCAAAAAAATATCCCCAAGTTATTAGTGGGGATATTTTTATATCTTGGATTTCCGGATTAGAAACGCTCTGTCATGCTAAAGAAGAAGTCACCTTCGATCTTTGCGTTCTCATCGCTGTCAGATCCGTGAACCGCATTTTCACCAATTGATTTTGCGTATTGTTTGCGGATAGTACCTTCAGCAGCTTCAGCCGGGTTGGTAGCACCAATCAAAGTACGGAAGTCAGCTACTGCATTTTCTTTTTCCAAAATAGCAGCCACGATAGGTCCGCTGCTCATGAAATCAACCAATTCGCCATAAAAAGGGCGAGCACTGTGTACTTCGTAGAATTTACCAGCCTGATCTTTGGTCAGACGAGTGTATTTCATAGCGATAATACGGAAACCAGCTGCATTGATTTTATCCAGGATACCGCCAATATAGTTGGATGCAACTGCATCCGGCTTGATCATTGTGAATGTTCTGTTCGACATTTTCTAGTTTTTTAATGCGCGTTATTTTGCGGCGCAAAGGTAGGACTTTATGTGTTATCAGCCTTTTTGAAATATTGCTCTTTTTAAAAATGCTATCTTTGTGCCTATGCAAGAAACCACTCAAATCCCTGCGCGCACGCAATCATATATTGAAAGAGAAGAAGCCTTCAGTGCCCATAATTACCACCCGCTTCCCGTAGTACTCGAACGCGGTGAAGGCGTATTTATGTGGGATGTTGAAGGAAAACGATACTACGATTTTCTGTCGGGCTACTCGGCCGTGAATCAGGGACATTGCCATCCCAAAATCATAAAAGCTTTTACCCAACAGGCGCAGAAACTAACGCTCACTTCCAGGGCTTTTCACAGCGATATATTTGGAAAATACGCCGAATACATTACTTCGTACTTTGGGTATGATAAAGTACTACCTATGAACACCGGAGTTGAGGCGGTGGAAACGGCCTTAAAGCTTGCGCGCCGCTGGGCCTACCAGGTAAAAGGCATTCCGGCTGAAAAGGCTAAGATTATTACTGTTGAGGGAAATTTTCATGGACGCACCCTCAACGTAATTTCTTTTAGTACTGACCCTTCGGCCCGCAATAATTTTGGTCCCTTTATGCCGGGTTATGTAAGTATTCCCTACAACGATCTGGATGCGCTGGATGAAGTATTAAAAGATCCGCATATTGCCGGCTTCCTGCTGGAACCTATTCAGGGCGAAGCGGGCGTATTTGTTCCTGATGACGGCTACCTTTCTGGCGTTGCCGCCCGGTGTAAGGCAGCCAATGTTTTAATGATAGCTGACGAGATTCAAACCGGTCTGGCCCGGACAGGAAAAATGCTGGCATGCGATCACGAGGACGTTCGTCCCGATATGCTGATTTTGGGCAAAGCACTGAGCGGTGGCACTATGCCGGTTTCCGCAGTACTGGCCGATGACGAAATTATGCTTACTTTAAAACCCGGCGATCATGGCTCCACTTATGGCGGCAACCCGCTTGCCTGTGCTGTGGCCATTGCTGCGCTGGAGGTGTTGAAAGAAGAAAAAATGGCCGAAAACGCTGCCTCGCTCGGAGCTTATTTCCGCGAGCGGCTGCTGGCATTAAACCATCCTTATATTGCAGTTGTACGTGGTAAAGGTTTATTGAATGCCATTGTGGTCAAACATGCAAATGCCGATGCAGCGTGGGAACTATGTGTACGCCTGAAGGAACACGGCTTGTTGGCTAAACCGACCCACGGCGACAAGATCAGGTTTGCACCGCCACTGTGTATTACCCGCGAACAAATCGACGAATGCCTTAACATCATACAAAAAAGTCTGGACGAAATTTAGAAGCAAGCCTGGCAAACGCCGGGCTTTTTTATGCGAATATTCTGCAAAAGCCGGATTAAATATCGGTGGTTCGCACCCAGCCACTTACATTTGTTCTATGTCGTCCCCTTCAACATTAACCAGGGTCAATGTATTAACGGGTATGTCCGATGGATTGATGTTGCCCTTTATGTGCTGCATCGTCGCTTCCTTTTTCACTACCGACAAAGTCACCATCGCACTTACAGGACTGGCCTCGGCACTTCTTGGGGCCACATTATTTGGCCTGGCGCGTTATATGGGCGAAAACGAAGAAATTGCACACCATCACCCTCAACGCTCAGCAGATGATCGTGCCAGGGAATCCGAACTATTAGCCCGTATTGGAATTGATCCGGCACTTATAGAGGAAATGGAGGCTCGTATGGTAAAAGAACAGGAAGATTGGCTGCAGGAAGTGGAAGAGCATAACATGGGGTGGAACAAGCTCGATAGCCATCGTTCGAGACGGGCCGCCTGCGAAACCGGATTGGGTTTTTTTACAGGCGGCGTACTTACCTGCCTGCCGACCCTTTTCTGGCAACTATCTCCGCTTCTACAAAGCATTCCTGTATTACTGGCTATGCTGTTATTCGTTGTTTTTGCATTGCTGAAACGCAAACTGCTACTGGCGGCGCCAGGCTTTAAAGCGTGGGCCTATCCCCTGCGCGGCCTTACCCTGATGCTGCTTATATATTTTTTATTCCGGTTGCTTCAGGGATAAAACTCGTGAACAAGGTGTGAAGGCATGGGCTAAAAAAGGCATATTGCCCAATTGAATGTACCTTTGCGGCTAAAATTTTTCGCTCTTGAAATCGAAACACTTGATTACAGTAGGCGCAGCTGTGGTACTGGTTGCTATATTATATTTCGGAGGCTCTACGGTATTACCCAAAAAAGACCTCCCTGCCGAAAAAGCGCCCGCGGCAATGGCAGACAATATGCAGGCGCCTGGCATGACGATGCCCGAGCCGGCCGACTTCGATTCCATGCTTACGGCCATAAAAAAGAAACTTCCTCCCGAAGCGCTCAATGAAATAAGCAAGGAAGAGGCCATCGTAGCAGGCAATGACACCCAACAGAAAATACTGGCCTTAGAGGCTTTAGGTAAGCTTTGGCAAAAGAAGCAACACCGGTTGATTGCAGCACACTATTTCGGAGAATCCGGAAAATTGGAAAATTCAGAGAAAAAACTGAACTTTGCGGCCCATTTGCTGACGGAAGAGTTACATGAACTAAAAAACCCTAATGTACGCCAGTGGGCAGCGGTGCGGGCAATTGATTTTTATTCTGCCTCGCTGCAGTTGAATCCGGTAAACGATACCACCCGAATTGATCTGGCTGCAGTGTTCATTAACGGAACCGGCGAAACGATGAAGGGTATCGAGCAATTACTCACTATTGTACGGCGCGACTCGACCAATATTCCTGCTAACATTATTCTTGGCAGAATGGCTATCGAATCAGGCCAGTTAGACAAAGCTATTCAACGCGGACTAACAGTACTCAGTGTAGATAAGGAAAATCTGGAGGCTCATTTATTCCTGGCCGAAGGCTACAAACGCAAAGGCGAAGTAGAAAAAGCCAAACAGGTATTGAATGACGCAAAAAAGATAATGAACAATCCGGATTTCAGCAAAGATGTGGACGCTTATATGAGTACATTCTAAAAACCAGGATACATCCGGTTTTTATTATTATACACACAAAATTATTCTTAACAACAAAATTATTTGAGCTATGCCAAGTGGTAAAAAAAGAAAACGTCATAAGATTGCAACGCACAAACGCAAAAAACGTTTGAGAAAAAACCGCCATGAGAGCAAGAAAAAATAATTTATCTCTATGATAATCAATGTAACAGGCGGGAGGTATTACCTTCTGCCTGTTATTAATTGAGCCTTAGCAGATGAATACTGGACCGGTGAACCATCCGTTTTACCCGGACGGTTATTTTTTTGATGCGCAGATTAAAAAACCTGCGATGCTTCAGCATATATGCAGGGTTTTACAGAACGACAAATAGGATATCATGAACAAAGAAATGATTATCAATGCGTCGGCTGATGGTGTGGAAATTGCTCTTCTGGAGGATAAAAAACTTGTAGAACTTCATTACGAACATAATAATTCGGCATTTGCCGTTGGTGATTTATATCTTGGTAAGGTAAAAAAACTAATGCCCGGCCTTAATGCCGCTTTTGTGGATGTTGGATACGAGAAAGATGCTTTTCTTCACTATACCGACCTAAGCCCGTATGTCCGTTCGCTCTTGAAGTTTACCCAGACTGCCATTCGGGATAAAAGTCCCGAAGGTTTTGATTTTGGTAAATTCCAAAATGAACAGGAAATATTAAAAACGGGAAAAATTACCGATGTACTCAATCAGAAACCTGAAATAATTGTTCAGATCCTGAAAGAACCCATCTCCTCAAAAGGCCCCCGCCTGAGCTGCGAGCTTTCCTTCCCGGGAAGATTTGTAGTGCTCACTCCATTCAACAACTTTGTTTCCGTTTCACGAAAAATTCACTCCGGCGAGGAACGCAAACGCCTGCAAAAAATCGTCGAAAGTATAAAACCAAAAAACTTTGGCGTAATAGTACGTACTGCCGCGGAGGGAAAAAATACTGCCGAACTGCATGCCGATCTCCTGAGCCTCGAGGAACAATGGAAAACGATTCAACACAACCTTAAGGGGGCTCAACCTCCCAAGCGGGTACTCAGCGAACAGGGAAAAACCAATTCTATCCTCCGCGACCTGCTCAACGAAAGCTTTTCACGCATCATCGTGAACGAAAAAGGCGTATTGCAGGAAACCAAAGAATATGTAGCCCGTATTGCACCGGAAAAAGAAGAAATTGTCAATTTTTACCATAACGGACAACCCATCTTTGATCATTATGGCATAACCCGACAGGTAAAAGCTGCCTTCGGGAAAACAGTTAACCTGGCCAGCGGAGCCTATCTTATTATTGAGCATACCGAAGCAATGCACGTCATCGACGTGAACAGCGGAACCCGGGCCGCCGACGGCAACCAGGAAGAAAGTGCCCTGCGCACCAATCTGGAAGCAGCCGAAGAAATATGCCGGCAACTGCGCCTTCGCGATATTGGCGGCATCATTATCATCGATTTTATCGATATGAAACTGCCCGACAACAAAAAGAAGTTGTTCGATGCCATGACCGAAATGATGGGGGGCGACCGGGCCCGACATACCCTGCTGCCGATCTCCAAATTCGGCCTGATGCAGATCACCCGTCAACGCCTGCGTCCCGAAATCAACATTTCTACCGCAGAAGTGTGCCCTTCCTGCAAAGGAACCGGTAAAATCGGCCCCTCGCTCCTGATTACCGACGAACTCGAAAAAGATTTTAAATACCTCATCAATCAGGGGCACCGCAAACTACGCCTGAACGCACACCCCATGTTGATTGCTTACCTGAAAGAGAAGGGTTTTTTGCGCTCCATCCAATGGAAGTGGTACCGACAGTACAATGTTTGGCTTGAACTGCAAACCGACAATAGTTATCAGCTTACAGAGTATTACTTCTTCGATAAAAAAAACGATGAGGTCATCAAACTCTAGAAAATACAGCACACAAAAACCCGCAACCTTGCGGGTTTTTGTGTTTTATACCCAAATCCTCCCCTTTTATCCTTCCGAACAATACCTATTCTCCCGCAGCGCCCGCTCTTGTTGCTAGCCGGAGGTAGGACAGGCGCGCCGCGTGAATCCTGAAACCTTAAATGTTTTATTGTCAATTGGTTTTGGCCAGATTAGATTATTTACGCTTATTTTGATCAGAAAACAGCTTAGGGGCGGGTAAGGCCCTTACAAAAACCCCATTGTGCTGCAAATTCATACATAGAAAGCTTTTATCATTAACCTTTCGCATTGCGGCATTTTGGTTGTAACTTTGCCGGCTCATTCACGCAGGCTATGCTTGTTAATGGGGGGTAGGTAATTATGGAAAACAGCACTGAATTTTTAGAGGAAATTGCCGGTAAAGCGTACGAACACGGATTCGTTACCGACATCGAAATGGATATTTTGCCTCCGGGTCTCAACGAGGAAACCATACATTTTATCTCAAAAAAGAAGAATGAACCTGAATGGCTGCTTGAATGGCGGCTAAAAGCCTTTCGCGCGTTTCAGAAAATGGAACTTCCAACCTGGCAAAATTTTAAAATGCCGGAAATGGATTTCCAGTCTATTTCTTATTATGCCGCTCCAAAGCAAAAGGCAAAATATGAAAGCCTTGATCAGGTAGATCCTGAACTGCTGGAAACCTTCAAAAAGCTGGGTATTCCGCTCAATGAGCAAAAAGCATTGGCCGGCGTGGCAGTCGACGCAGTATTCGACAGCGTTTCAGTCGCCACAACCTATAAAGAAGAGCTGAAGAAACTGGGTATAATATTTTGCTCCTTTGGCGAAGCCGTTCAGGAACATCCCGAACTGGTAAGAAAATACCTGGGATCGGTAGTTCCGCATTCCGACAATATTTTTGCTGCACTGAATGCAGCTGTCTTCTCCGACGGATCCTTTGTTTACATTCCTAAAGGCGTACGCTCCCCTATGGAATTGAGCACCTATTTCCGTATCAATGCAGCCAACACGGGGCAGTTTGAACGCACCCTTATTATTGCTGACGACGACGCTTATGTAAGTTATCTGGAGGGCTGTACTGCACCTATGCGCGATGAAAATCAGTTACATGCTGCCGTGGTGGAAATCGTAGCCCTGGAAAATGCGGAAGTTAAATATTCAACCGTACAAAACTGGTATCCCGGCGATCAGGATGGAAAAGGCGGAGTGTACAATTTTGTAACCAAACGAGGCATTTGCAAAGGTGCAAATGCACATATTTCCTGGACCCAGGTTGAAACCGGCTCCGCTATTACCTGGAAATATCCAAGCGTAATTCTGCAGGGCGATAACAGCTACGGTGAATTTTACAGCGTAGCGGTGGCCAAAGGAAAACAAATAGCAGATACCGGAACCAAAATGCACCATATAGGTGCAAATACCCGAAGCCGGATAATTTCTAAAGGTATTTCGGCCGGCAACGGACAAAACAGCTATCGCGGACTGGTGCAAATTGGCGCTAAGGCCAATAATGCCCGCAACTTTACCCAATGTGATTCGATGCTGATCGGAGACCGTTGCGGCGCGCATACCTTCCCATATATAGAATCTAAAAATAATACCGCCACACTCGAACACGAAGCCACAACTTCAAAAATCGGAGAAGACCAGATCTTCTATCTGAACGCAAGAGGCATCGATACCGAAAAAGCGGTGGAACTTATAGTAAACGGCTTTGCTAAAGAAGTACTGAACAAACTTCCAATGGAATTTGCCGTAGAGGCGCAAAAACTATTGGCTATATCACTTGAAGGCAGCGTAGGTTAATATATCTTATCGGCAAACCATCAGGTACAATATTCAACATTCAAAACTCAGGAGCAGCAGTGTTATCAATCAAAGACCTCCACGCGGGGGTAGAAGAAAAAGAAATATTAAAAGGACTGAATCTGGAAGTAAAACCCGGCGAAGTACATGCTATTATGGGACCTAACGGTGCCGGAAAAAGCTCACTGGCTTCCGTACTTTCCGGCCGCCCCAATTACGAAGTAACCAGCGGTACGGTAACCCTCGACGGCAAAGACCTGCTGGATATGTCGCCCGAAGACCGCGCCCGTGAAGGCGTTTTTCTCGCATTTCAGTATCCTATCGAAATTCCAGGAGTATCCAATATCAACTTTCTGAAAACAGCCCTGAACGAAATTCGCACTTACCGGGGCGAACCGGCACTGACGGCGAAGGAATTTCTAGCCCTTTCAAAAGAAAAGCAGAAGCTTGTGGAGTTCGATGCCAAACTGGTGAACCGCTCCCTCAATGAAGGCTTCTCTGGTGGCGAAAAGAAACGCAATGAAATATTTCAGCTGGCCATGCTGGATCCCAAAATTGCCATTCTCGACGAAACAGACTCCGGCCTTGATATTGACGCCTTGCGTATCGTATCAAGAGGTGTGAACAAACTGCGCAGCGAACGCAATGCTTTCATCATTATTACCCACTATCAGCGCCTGCTCGATTATATCGTACCGGACTTTGTACACGTACTGAGCGACGGTAAAATTGTAAAAACAGGAGACAAATCTTTGGCGCTGGAGCTCGAAGAAAAGGGATACGACTGGATTAAAGCGGAAGCACAGCAATAATACAGCTGCTAAGCGCTCCCGGGCTATGCGCCCCAAAATTACCAATAATGCTAATGATCAATCAATTGGAAACGCCATTATACGAAAGCCTGGTATCGAAATTCGAAATTGCCCTGCTGCAGGGCAACGATGACCGGAGCCGTACCCTTCGGCAGGAAGCTTTCCAAACTTTCAAAACACTTGGATTCCCTTCTATCAAAAATGAAGAATGGAAATATACCAATGTGCTGCCTTTCCTGAAGGACAACTACATAGCGGAAAATACTCCGGTTACCAGTGGTACCGGGTATTTTCAACAAGCCGCCAAGCTGGTATCCGCACACCTGGAAGCTGTACAAAATTCACTTAAGGGAGAACACAAAGGAGCATATCGCCTGGTAACCCTGAACGGTTTAATAGTACCGGAACTGTCGGTATTGCCTTCATCGTCCGAAATCAGGGTATTGCCCCTGTCAGAAGCCACAGATCAACCTTCCTTTGAACAACATTTTGGGCATATTGCCCGCTGGGAAGACAACGCTTTCGTGGCACTCAATACTGCCATGTACAGCGATGGCTTGTTTATTGAAGTAGGTAAAAACACTATCCCCGACAAGCCACTGCATATTGTCAATGTACTATTGTCCGATGCTCCGGTATTCGTGCAGCCACGTCATTTATTTGTGGTAAATGCGGGCGCACAACTCGAAATTATCGAGACAACTATTAGCGACGACACTACGATCCCCGTTTTTGTAAACGGGGTAACCGAGATCGCCGTGGCTACGGGCGCACATTTTCACCATTACGATATCCAAACCGGTCGTAATGGCATGCGCTTTGTACAACGTACAGAAGCCACACAGGAGCGCCACAGCAATTATAGCAATTACACTTTTACCTTGCCCGGTGCTGACCTGGTGCGCAACAACCTGGTATTGCACCTCAACGAAGCCGATCTGGAAAGTCATCTATACGGCCTGTATCTTTCGGCGGGCACCCAACTGATCGACAACCATACCGAGGTACACCACAAAATGCCACGGGGTGAAAGCAATCAGCTGTACAAAGGCGTTCTGCTGGATAAGTCGAAAGCGGTATTTAACGGTAAAATCTATGTGTACGAAGACGCTCAAAAAACCAACGCTTTCCAGCAAAGTAATAATATACTGTTCAGCGATAAGTCAACAGTAAATGCAAAGCCGCAACTGGAGATATTTGCCGACGATGTAAAATGCAGCCATGGTACTACCATCGGACAAATCAATAAAGACGCTTTATTCTATCTGCAAAGCCGCGGTATTTCAGAAGCTACAGCTAAAAATCTGATGGTAAACGCTTTCGCATTTGACGTTACCCAAAAGGTGAAAATTCCGGCCCTGCGTACCTATCTGGAACAATTGATTGCCGTAGAAATGGAGAAAGCATAACTTTTATACTATTCCGGGGAAAAAGGAAGAACTATAGCCGTTCTTCCTTTTTTTTTATGCCTGAAAATTGTTGGAGTTATGCATTCCCGATTAAAGCAATTTTGCAAACCGATGGCAACACAACTGCACCGTATTTTCTTACAGCCATAAAAAAACCGGCAGAATAAAGCCGGCTTTTAAATTCGATAAATGAAGCTTAATAGGCCCATTTGATATAAGTAGAACCCCAGGTAAATCCACCGCCAAATGCAGCCAGAATGAGGTTATCGCCTTTCTTAAGTTTATCTTCCCATTCCCAAAGACAAAGGGGAATAGTACCACTGGTGGTGTTACCATAGCGCTGAATATTCAGCATTACCTTTTCCTCAGGCAGGTTCATACGATCGGCCGTGGCGCTTATGATCCGCAGGTTAGCCTGGTGCGGCACCAGCCATTGCACATCTTCTCCGGTTAATCCGTTGCGCTCCATTATCTCGGCCGACACATTGGCCATATTGGTAACTGCAAATTTGAACACCGTTTGTCCTTCCTGATAAATGAAGTGTTCCTTGGCCATCACCGTTTCTATGCTGGCTGGTTTGCGGGAGCCACCAGCCTTCTGGTGAAGGTGTACCCATCCGGCACCATCGCTTTTCAGAATAGAGTCCATAACACCATTGCCTTCATCATTGGGTTCCAGTAATATGGCACCGGCGCCATCGCCAAATATAATACAGGTAGAACGGTCCTGATAATCAACAATAGAACTCATTTTGTCGGCACCTACTACTATTACCCGTTTATTGCGCCCGCTTTCGATAAACTGCGCTCCCGTATTGAGTGCATACAAAAAGCCACTGCAGGCGGCGCTGATATCGTAGCTGAAAGCATTGACCAAACCGCAATTGGAAGCTATCAGATTGGCCGTTGCAGGAAATTGCATATCGGGGGTAGTGGTAGCGCAAATCAGCAGATCAATCGTAGCCGGATCTATATTCTTTCGCTCCAGCAGATTGTTGACGGCCTGCGTAGCCATGAACGAAGTACCCAAGCCTTCGCCCTTCAAAATCCTGCGTTCTTTGATACCGGTTCGGGCTGTGATCCATTCGTCGGTAGTATCTACTATTGTTTCCAGCTCTTTGTTCGACAGAATGTAATCCGGCACATAACCGCCTACAGCTGTTATTGCTGCACGAGTCTTTCCCATTAAATTTCTTTTTTGGAGCAGCAAAGGTAATTCAATTGTAGGACTGTGCTGCCCACTGGCAGTACTTGTTCATACTTACCATTCCTACTATAAATACTATTTATTGTTTTTTAAATATTCATACCTCCACAGGCACTAAGTACCTGACCTGTAACATAACTACTCATATCAGAGGCCAGAAACAAAGCCACATTTGCGATTTCTTCAGGTTTTCCGAAACGCTGCAGTGGAATTTTCTCGAACCATTGGCTGGCATCTCCTTCTTTTAAGTAATGGGTCATATCGGTTTCAACAAAACCAGGTGCTATTGCATTGCATCGTACATTGCGGCTGCCCAGCTCCTGCGCAATAGATTTGGTGAATCCGATAATACCCGCTTTCGAAGCAGCATAGCTGCTTTGCCCTGCATTTCCTTTCACCCCTACTATAGAACTCATATTGATGATTGTACCGCTGCGTGCCTTCATCATAGGACGTATTACCTGTTTGGTAAGATTGTACACCGATTTTAGGTTGGCATGCATTACTTCATCCCATTGCTCGGGCGATACGCGTAAAAGCAGATTATCACGGGAGATCCCGGCATTGTTGACACAAATGTCAATGCTGCCGAACTCTTTCACTACTTCACTGGCTAAGTTTTCTGCAGCGGCATAATCAGCTGCATCACTTTTAAATCCGCGGGCTTTCACACCCATCGCGGTTAATTTTTCTTCAAGTTGTTTTGCCTTTTCATCAGATGATAAATAGGTAAACGCGATATTGGCACCATGTTCGGCAAACTTAATCACAACAGCTTCGCCTATTCCGCGGCTACCACCGGTTACAAGCGCTGTTTTGCCCTGGAGTAATTTCATTTGTACAGTTCTTTTGAATTATAAATGAAGACCAATTTTACAACAATGATAGTTAAGGTTATACATGCCCGAAAGCTATATAAGAATAATAGCTCATGCTTTTTGTGTAAAACGAGGGTGCTAAAATAGGCTTTATGATTGAAAATTGTATTTTTAGCTGGAATAATAAAACCGGGGCTACAGGTTTAAAAAATATTCATTACCATATATGAAGCAGTTTTTTTCAGGGCTATTGGTGGTAGTTGCGATAATTTGTGGCAGCTGGCAGACAAAAAAGATTATCATCCCTGCTAAAAAAGTTGTGGTCCCCGCTAAAAATGTTGCCCCGGTTGCCAGTACCAGGCTTTTTGATATGGCCGGCACTGCCGATAAAATAGCAGTGGGGGTTGTTACTAAAGTGGATGATAAATTTTTTTATATCGATCAGCAAAATGAAAAAGGCCGCAAAGAAACCCTGAAGATCCTGAAGCTAAGTTATGCGCCGCCCCATGCGCGCTGGAAAGCCTATGAACCCGGGCAAAAGCTATACCTGTTCCTCAAAAAATCGAACGATGGCTATACCGTTATGGGCAACGCGGGCGAGGGCGAAATACCGGTTATAAAGGATAGCGTTGTTATCGACATGCGCCTGTTCACACCCAAAACCAATCAAACACTTGCCGGACCAAAAGGCATTACGCCGGAATATAAAGAGCGGCAGACCTTCCAGGTAGGCAGCCAAATGGTATTTGGACTACGGTTTGGCCTGGCCTATTTCCGGCGCTCTGTCAGCGACTTCAACAATTGTTACCAGGTGTTGCTCAAAATTCCCGGCGGCAGCGCCAGCCATTCCTGTTTCAATTTTTTTGAACGCTATACACGAAGTAAAATCAACTCCTACAAATCCAAATCACTGTTGCTACAACTAATTTACAATGATATGGAAGCTGCGCAAATTGCAAACTGCAATAAATAATCGCTCCTGCAACAAACATATCTGCCCTTATTAGATTCCGCCAAAGTTTCAGCCCTGTACAAGTTTTGGTATATTTGCCCGCCTTCATGGCGCAGACAAAAAAATAAACTTTATGAACAGAAAAATACTGCCCCTGCTGGCAATTGCAACCTGCAGTTCCCTAACTATGTCAGCACAAAAACTAAATTACCCAGAGACCAAAAAAGTAGACCAGGTAGATGATTATTTCGGCAAGAAAATCAGTGATCCTTACCGCTGGCTCGAAAATGATACGGCAAGAGATACAGAAGCCTGGGTGCAAGAACAAAATAAAGTAACGCAAGCCTATCTTTCCGGTATCCCCTACCGGGAAAAACTACGTCAGAGGCTCACCGATCTCTGGAACTATGCCCGCTATGGCGCACCTGTTAAAGATGGTGAATGGTTTACTTATTTTAAGAACGACGGCCTGCAAAACCAGGCAGTATTATACGTACAAAAAGGTCTGGACGGCGACTCAGAAGTATTACTGGATCCCAACAAGCTGTCAAAAGACGGTACTGTCGCCTTGCAGGCCATGGAATTTTCCAAAAATCAAAAGTACTTCGCTTACGCAGTATCAGCTTCGGGCAGCGACTGGCAGGAGATCTATATCATGGATTTTGCCAACCGGAAAATACTTAGCGAAAAAATCGAGTATGTTAAGTTTACCGGCATCAGCTGGCTGGGCGACGAAGGATTTTATTACAGCGGTTATGAGCGACCCAAAGATGAAAAAACAAAGTACAGCGCTAAGACCGAATACCAAAAAGTTTACTTCCACAAAATAGGTACGCCCCAGCAGGAAGATAAACTGATATACGAAGACCGTGAACACCCGCTACGTTATGTAAGCGCCGGCCTCACGGAAGACGAACGCTTCCTGATTCTGAATATTGCAGAAGGAACAGATGGTAGTGAAATTAAAGTCCGTGACCTGAAAGACAAAAGCAGCAAGGGTTTTACCACTGTGGTGGAAGGCTTCCGTACCAATGCATCCGTCATTGGCAATTCGGGTGACAAACTTTTGTTGCTCACCAACCTTAAAGCTCCAAATTACAAACTGGTATTGCTTGATCCCAAAACGCCGGGAACAGCATCCTGGAAAGAGTTGATTCCTGAGCAAAAAATGCTGATGGAAAATGTGCGCACAGGCGGTGGTAAGCTGTTTGTTACCTATTTGCAGGATGCCAGCACACATGTGGAGCAGTACAGCATGGAGGGCAAAGCGGAGCGTAAAATTGAATTACCAGGTATTGGAACGGCCTCCGGCTTTGGTTGTCGGAAGGAAGATGATTTCTTCTTTTATTCATTTACTTCGTTCACTCATCCTACTACTATTTACCGCTACGATATTAAGACCGGCAAAAGCACTTTGTACCGCGAATCGGAAGTCAAATTTGATCCTGCTGATTATGTTACCGAACAGGTTTTCTACGCCAGCCCCGACGGCACGCGCGTACCCATGTTTATTACCCGCAAGAAGGATATAAAAATGGACGGTAACAATCCCACTTTGTTATATGGCTACGGCGGTTTCAATATTAACCTCACACCTTCCTTTTCGGTAGCGAATATGGCTTTTATCGAAAATGGCGGTATTTATTGCGTGGCCAACCTGCGGGGTGGCGGCGAGTATGGTGAGGAATGGCATAAGGGCGGCATGCTGCGCAACAAACAAAATGTATTCAACGACTTCATTGCCGGTGCCGAATTCCTGATCAAGGAAGGTTATACAAGTCCTGGCAAACTGGCCATACGCGGAGGCAGCAATGGTGGGTTGTTGGTAGGTGCCTGTATGACCCAGCGTCCGGATCTATTCCGCGTTGCCATTCCGCAGGTAGGCGTGCTTGATATGCTTCGCTACCACAAATTTACCGTAGGCTGGGGCTGGGCTGTAGAGTATGGCAGCAGCGAAGATCAGGAACAATTCAGCACATTGATGGGCTACAGTCCCTTGCATACACTCAGACCCAATACCTGCTATCCGGCAACGCTGATAACTACAGCCGATCACGACGACCGTGTGGTGCCGGCCCACTCGTTCAAATTTGCCGCAGCATTACAAGCCGTTCAGTCTTGCGACAATCCTGCATTGATTCGCATCGACAGCAAAGCGGGTCACGGTGCGGGAAAACCTACTTCCAAAATGATTGACGAAGCCGCCGATATTTGGAGTTTCGTATTCTACAATATGGGCGTCGAATTATAGTCAGCCCACAATACAGATGAGCAAAGGAGCACTTTCAATGGTGCTCCTTTTTTTAGTTCCTCCAAAACGCTTATTCGCTGAGTTGGTATATTTCTGGAATATTTCTGCCCAGTCCATCGTAATCGAGTCCATACCCAAGCACAAATTTGTCTGGTATTTCAAAGCCCGTGTACGCAATATCCACCGGAAACTTGCGGGCCGCGGGCTTCGATAATAATGTTGCTACCCGCAGGGATGCAGGATTTTGCCTCCGTACCTGCGGCAAAAATTCAAACAGGGTTTTGCCCGTGTCTACAATATCTTCCACTATAACCACATGCCGCTCAAATAAGGATTCCTCCAAACCTATTGATGTAACCAGGTTGCCCGTAGAAGTAGTACCTTTGTAAGAAGCTAGCTTTATAAATGAAATCTCGGCCTCAAAAGTCAGGTGGCGGAAAAGATCGGCAGCAAATACAAACGAACCGTTGAGGATTGCGATAAAAAGGGGCTTTTTGCCTGCCAGCTCCTGCTCCATTTGGCCCGCAAGCGCTGCTATTCGTGTTTCAATCTGCGACCGGGTCAGATAAGGAACAAAAATTTTATCGTGTACTTGTATACTGCTCATCGGTTATCTATTTGGATACAAAGAAACCCAAGCTTTTTGCAAATTCAAACATTCAGGAGTATTTCTCCTTTCCGGAGCCAGGACTAACATATCATTTCCAAACTTACCTGCTTTCCAGCAAATCCAGTACGCCTTCTTTTTTAAGTACCAGGTAACCAATACGATCTTTCGACACGCCTTCTTTCACCTGGTAGGTAAATGTATAGGTATGGTCGGTATCGATTTTTGTATAAAAATACCGGAACCATACATTAGGTTGATGCAATACTTCCGAAAGTTCATTTAAATGAGTTGATAATGCCATCAGATTGTCGCTTCGCTTCAACAAACCTTCAATAACGGCGCGGCTGCATTCGTACGCATCGTGTACATTGGTACCTTTAAACAACTCATCCATTAATACCAGGTGGTAGCGGCTATTGCTAAGTTTTTGCGCTGTAAGTTTCATACGCTGTACTTCAGCAAAAAAATAACTTTCGCCCAGGAAAATATTATCTTCTACCTGCATATTCGTAATAATGCCGTCCAGGAAGCTGATTTCCATATTGGCCGCCGGCACGCCCATACCTAAGTGTGCCAGCAGTGCAGCTACTCCCAAGGCGCGGATCAGCGTACTCTTGCCAGACATATTAGCGCCGGTGAGGAACAGAAAATTTTGCGTTTTGGAAAAGTAAATGTCATACGATACGGGCTGTTGCAACAAGGGATGGTAAAGTCCCTGGGCTGTAAAATGAATATCAGCTGCCGGCAGCAGGGCTGGAAGATGCCATCCGTTTTCCATGGTTGCACGGGCCATAGCCTGCTGTGCATCCAGCCGGGCATAACAATCGACCAATTTATATACCGTCTGTTTTAGTTCCCGCCTGGCCCGGTAGCTGAGCCGCAGTATCGCCGGTTGCGGGCTATTGGCCCTAAGATTGAGCATGGTGGCGACCAGCGGAAGCTGGAGCGCCGTATTCATTTGTTCGAGCTCCCGCTTAACTTCCAAAGGCGGATCGGCCTGCAGGAGATCCGCCAATTGCTTACAACCTTTAAAAAAATCGGTAAGATGTGATAGGGAAAAGCGCAGGAAGGAATAAGCATTTTTATTAAAAAGCTTTTGGAGCATCGCATTTAAACCCAGGGCCAGTGAATGCCCGGCCCCGGCGAGTCCATCGGCTGATTCATAAAATTTGCCAATCATCACCAGTGTTCCATTGGAAATTTCGCTACTCCAACGGGTAAGCTGGTTCATCCAGAACCTGACTGCATTTTGACGTTCGATTAATAGCCCGTAACTACCGGGTGGCTGCAATACATGTTGCCACAACACATCGCTGCCTGCCTGCGTAGTACACTTATTAATTCTTCCAAAAATGTCCTGATCTCCTCTGCTGAAGGAAAGATCTTTCAAAGTTGTTTTATCCAGTAACACAGTTCACATTTATTTCTATTGATCTTCCCCTACGGAATTTCCACAGAACTAAAATTTTTATTTCAACAATTAAGGTATTACTTTTCGGGTAAATTTCTTCAGAGGAATCAATGTTTGGTATAATTGGGAACGGAAGCTGGGCTACGGCACTGGCTAAAATGCTTACAGACAACGGTAACAGGGTACATTGGTGGATGCGTAACGAACGGTCGGTTACACACCTTCAGAAAAAGCATCACAACCCGCAATATCTGACTTCTGTTAATTTCGACCCGGCGCTGATTCTACCGTCTACCGACCTCCAACAGGTTGTGGCAGCCTGCGAAGTGGTACTGATCTGCGTGCCATCAGCCTATATCAAGGAAGTACTGCAACAATTGCCCGAAGACAGTCTTCGCGGGAAACTCGTTATCTCCGCAATAAAAGGAATATTACCCGAGCAGTATATTCTGCTCAACGATTATCTGCATACCCATTACAAATTACCCGCCAACCAGTATGTGGCTATTACAGGTCCTTGTCATGCTGAAGAGGTGGCCCAGGAACGACTTTCCTATCTTACCTTTTCCGGGTTGGAATCGACCACAACCGAGCGGCTCGCACAAAATTTCCGTACCGATTATATAAGAACTACCGTAAATCAGGATCTGTGGGGTGCGCAGTACGCCGCTGTTTTAAAAAACATATATGCGGTGGGTGCAGGCATGGCTCATGGCCTGGGCTACGGCGACAACTTCCTGAGCGTTTACATTACCAATTGCTACCGCGAAATGTATGGTTTTCTGCAAACGCAGTACCAGCAAAGTAATTCGGTAGCCGAAGCACCCGATTTTCATACCAGTGCTTACCTGGGCGACCTGCTGGTGACCGCATATTCGCCTCACAGCCGCAACCGGTCGTTCGGTACATTACTGGGCAAAGGTTATTCGGTAATGGCAGCCACTACCGAGATGAGCATGGTGGCTGAAGGATACTTTGCAGCCAGAGGTATGAACCAGGTAGCTGAAGCTATGGGCATCTCCATGCCTATCATGAAGCAGATTCATAATGCGCTATGGGAACAATGCCAGCCCGACGAAGCTTTTAGTGCCATCGAGTTGCTCCTTTCCTAAATTTGTACTAGAACCTAAGTCCGAAGCCCATACTCAGTACAGAATAAGCATCGCGAAAGCGATTGGCTTCAACCGTGGGCACATGACCATCCACCTCATCGCTGAAGGTCATATTAACGCAGTAGTTCAGGTTGAAAGTCAGACGGGGCCGCTGCTTTATCTTGAGGAAGGGCACTGAAATTCCGGCTTCCAGGGGAACGAAAAGGTCAGAACCGCGGTAGGTACCCAATGGGTTCCACTCACGGATTTTAGGCGTTTTATTGGTAATGGTATTAGAATGTAAATACCCGATTCCGGTTCCGAGGTACAATTTGGAAATAAAACCCAGCACCGGGTCTTTATCCTTCGAATTGTCAATCACGGCAAGGGGGTAAAAGCGCAGCGTGAGGCAGAAATCATAATAATTATTCTTAAAGTGGGGCTCGTCGGCAACGCTGATTCCTCCTTTAATCTGCCCGACGTCTACGGACAGTCGGATGTCGAGATAATCCATAGCAGCGTAATTCAATCCTATGCCCATCACGGGCGTCATTTTAGAAGGCTTGATATCATTATGCGAAAACGTGAATCCGGTATAAATCTGGAATCCGTAATGAAGTGGTTTGATGATTTGTTCCTGGGCCTGGAGCCTGTGCTGTAGCAATACCAAAAGCAAGCTAAGTAAATAAAGGATTTGTCTTCTTTTGTTCATAGGACACTACAATCATGGGTATTTGCGAAGGAAAATCAGGGTAGGGCACCAGGGTCTGGTATAAGCCTGAATGGAGATAAAGACTTTTTACCGGATGATTTTACAAAAGCATTGAGCGGGCAAGGCTCTAAGTTTGTAAAAGTAAAAAAGTTCCTGAAGAAATCAGGAACTTTTCAAACATAGCAGTATTGTTAATGTCTGACTAGAAATTCAACATCAAGCCTACGGTTAGTTGATTGAAGGCATCATTTTTCTCGTTGGCGCGAACGGTGGGTACATATCCATCGATCTTATCACTCATACATAAGTTAACTCTGTAATCCAGGTTAGCATCGAGGCGCATAGTGCCCACTTTTGCTACCGGAATTGTGATACCTGCCTGAATAGGCACTACCAGGTTTGATCCTTTAAAATCAGGAATAGAACCATAGGTAGCATCTGAAATGCTGTTGGCTTTTACACTATTGCTCAGGAATCCCAGGCCGGTTCCACCATAGATACCGGACAGAATTTTGAGCGCCTGGTTGTTGTTCGAATTATTAACCAGCGCTACAGGGTAAAAACGTAAAGCCAGGGAACCATAAAAATAGCTATTGGTAAAGCCCATTTCATTATTGCTTGCTGCAACTTCCTCTCCTGCTTTCATTCCACCTTTTTGAAGGTCCAGATTAGCACTTAGGAAGGGCATGATATAATATTGAGCACCTACTCCAATAAGGCCTGAAGACCCGGAAGGTTTTACATCGGTGTAGGCAAAAGTCATGCCGCCGTTAAGAGAAACACCAAAAGCTGGCTGTTTTTCTGTTGATTCTTTCTTTTCATCTTCCTGTGCCGAAGCCATTAAAGGTGCGCTGCCGAGCAGCAGGAAAGACAATGCTGTGAATAGTCGGGTTTTAAATCGATTCATCTTAATAATAATTGGTTTTTTAAGAATTTGCAAAAATATCAACCTAAAGTCTTAGAAAAAAATAATTTATAATCCCTGTAGTTTTTCTATAGCTGCCAGGATTGTTTCTTCTTTTTTTGCGAAACAAAAACGAACGAGCTTTAAATCGGGTGGCTGCCGGTAAAATGAGCTCAGGGGTATGGTGGCCACCCCCTGCTCTTTGGTTAGCCAAATAGCAAACTCGCGGTCAGGTAAATCTGAGATAGCGGAATAATCCATCGTCTGGAAATAACTGCCGGCAGCCGGACGGGAATAACGGAATTTAGTCGCTTCCATTCTTTGCAGAAAAAAATCACGCTTTTGTTGCAACATCGAAGCGGTGGCCAACAAACGTTCCGGCGTTTGCAGATATTGTGCTATCGCATATTGCATAGGTGTATTGACGCTAAAGGCAAGATACTGATGAAGCTGTCGGAAAGCCTGCATAATTTCAGGCGGTGCCACGCAATAACCAATCTTCCATCCAGTGCTGTGAAAGGCCTTTCCAAAAGAATACACTGCTACGGAGCGCTGGCGCAGCGCCGGAAAACGCAGTACCGACAAATGTTGCTTTCCATCAAATACCAAATGCTCGTACACTTCATCGGCGATTACATACAGGTTATGCTCTTCCACCAGGCGGCTTAACTCGTCAAAATCCTGCTCTTCCCAGGTACTGCCACAGGGGTTATGCGGGTTATTAATAATAATAGCGCGGGTACGACTGCTTACTGCAGCCCTGACAGCATTCCAGTCGACCGAAAAATCGTCGGACGACAATGCCACTGTAACCGGGACGGCCCCGCACATGTATATATTAGGAATATAACTATCATACGCTGGCTCCAGCACGATTACTTCATCACCGGTCTGCAGCAGTGTCGCCAATGCCGTGTAAATACCATAGGTTGCTCCGGGGGTAATGGTAATTTCATTGTCAGGATCTACGCTTACAAACTGGAAACGTTCAATTTTTGCTGCAATAGCCTGCCGGAGGGCAGGCAAGCCAGCCATGGGTGCATATTGATTGTGGCCTGCTGCTACGGCGCCGGCTACAAGATTTCCCAGCTCCGCATCAATCGGAAAATCGGGGAAGCCCTGTGAAAGATTTACGGCCTTATGTTCATTAGCCAGGGCCGACATCACGGTGAAAATTGTTGTACCTGTTGAAGGGTATTTAGGTTGAATCATAGTTTCAGAATTAGAAGACAGGTAATTTTAAAAAAAAGCCGGCAATTTCTCGCCGGCAGGAACTATTTTTTATTCTATTCCAAAATACTCCAAAATATAAGTTTTCAGCAATATATCCTGGGCAGCAAAAGCATTCTGATCGGTTTCTACTTTTTTAAGCTGCCGGTAATGCGGCCAACCTTCATCGTCGTAACCTTCTAAGGCATAGTACCCGCCTCTGCTCAACAATGCACATACTGCCACATGCATTAAGTCCTGTTTCTGTTCTTTCGAGAATTTTATTTTAGGTATTCTTCCCTGATATTCGTTCATGCCAATCAGAAAAAGAATGGCCTCCATATTCGGCTTTTTCCCAAATCGCTCTACGAGTTCGGCTTCCAGTATTATCCATCGTTCGAACAATGTCCGGTTCTGTGTCATTACCATGTATTGTTTTATAACAGGCGTGTAATCACCTCTTCCATAGAAATTCCTTCTGCTTCCGCTTTATAACTGCCTACAATGCGGTGCAAAAGCACAGCATGCGCCATCGCTTTTACATCTTCAATATCCGGCGAAAATTTCCCGTGTAATAAAGCATAACATTTAGCCGCAAGTATCAGGTTTTGCGAGGCTCTGGGCCCGGCACCCCATGCCAGATACTGCGTAGCTATATTATCCCTCGAGGCCTTGTCGGGTCGGGTCCGCTGCACCAGGCGTACTGCGTATTCAAGCACATTATCGGGAACCGGTACCCGGCGTACCAATTGCTGGAAGTACAAAATATCTTCGGCGTGTAATACCTTGGGCAGGTCAAACTGCTGCGGACTGGTGGTCTGACGAACTATCTGCACCTCCTCCTCAAATGCCGGATAACGTACTATAATCTGGAACATAAACCGGTCCAGCTGTGCTTCGGGAAGCGGGTAGGTTCCTTCCTGTTCAATAGGATTTTGTGTAGCCAGAACAAAAAATGGCGCAGGTAATTTATACTCTTCTCCCGCGGCTGTAATATTGCGCTCCTGCATAGCTTCCAGCAGCGCAGCCTGTGTTTTAGGCGGCGTACGGTTAATTTCGTCGGCCAAAACGATGTTTGCGAATACCGGCCCCTTCATAAATTTGAATTTCCGGTTTTCGTCGAGTATTTCAGACCCGGTAATATCGCCGGGCATCAAATCCGGCGTAAACTGAATTCTCTTAAAACTCAGATCCAATACATCGGCTACCGTTTTCACCAACAGGGTTTTTGCCAGACCGGGTACACCCACCAGCAAACTGTGGCCGTTACACAAAATAGAGATCACCAATTTCTCTACTACATCCATTTGCCCAACAATTACCTGCCCTACCGCCTGTCGTAACGTTTCATATTTATCCTGCAATGCCTTTACGGCATCAACATCTGATGTGTAATTAACCATAATTCAAAATAAGTAGATAATCAGCAAACGAGCAAATAAGTAAAAGGGGCAAGCTGTTGACGGCTGCAGGCTCTAATAATTGATCACCTGTTGTTCCAGTACCGGCATTTCCCTGAATTCGTATTGCTGGTTGCGTAATTGTGGCTCAAATCCCGCCTCCCTGATAGCTGCCTGGATACCTTCTGCCGTAAAGCGGTGAGGTGCTCCTGCCGCACTCACTACATTTTCTTCAATCATAATGGAGCCAAAATCATTGGCACCTGCATGCAGACAAAGCTGGGCTGTAGCTTTACCCACGGTGAGCCAACTCGCCTGAATATTCTTCACATTTGGCAACATGATCCGGCTCATCGCAATCATGCGTACATACTCTTCGGCTGTTGTATCATTTTTTGCCCTGCGGATACGTCGCAGTAAAGTATCCACATCCTGAAAAGTCCAGGGTATAAAAGCAATAAAACCTTTTGCAGTTTCCGGTTTCTTAGCCTGGACAGAACGCAATTTTACCAGGTGCTCAAATCGTTCCCTAATCGTTTCCACATGACCAAACATCATGGTTGCTGAAGTAGTAAGTCCTACCTGGTGAGCTACTTCCATAATGTCGAGCCATTCCTGTGCGCCGCATTTTCCTTTCGAAATCAGGCGTCGTACGCGATCGTCGAGAATTTCTGCTCCCGGTCCGGGCATGCTATCCATACCTGCATCTTTGAGTACACGCAGCGCATGTTTGTAGCTAACGCCTGAAACTTTACAAATATGAGCTATTTCAGGTGGCCCCAGGGCATGCAGTTTAAGAGCAGGATATAATTTTTTTAACTGTTTAAAAAGATCGGCGTAGTAGTCCAGGCCAAGGTCTGGATGGTGTCCACCCTGCAGCAACAATTGCTCACCCCCGTACCGGAAGGTTTCTTCAATTTTCTGCTTATACGTTTCAATGTCGGTTACATAACCTTCAGCGTGGCCGGGAATTCTGTAAAAATTACAAAACTTACAATTGGCTGTGCACACATTGGTCGTATTCATATTGCGATCAATGATCCAGGTAACCCTTCCATGAGGCACCTGCTTCTTACGAAGTTCATTTGCTACAAATGCCAGTTCTGATAAGGGGGCATGCTCAAAAAGATACATTCCTTCTTCGGCCGACAGAAACTCAAGATCAAGTGCACGCCGGTATAGGTTGGATAAATTCATTGTTGAAATTAAGAATACCGAAAATATGAGCCTGTAGCAAGCGCTGAACAGGTACATTTTTTGCAGGTCAAAGGTAGCATAAATTCGCCGGCCGGGAGGTATCAAACCTGCTTATACGGGCTTATGGCCCGGCCATACACCACGGACAAACTCTGGGGGCTAATATCCGTTGCCGCGCCGGAACAAATACATGAGCCGGAAGGAGACTACATTATTAAACTGCTCGTTACGGCCACCATACATCCCATTGTTATTTCGCACCGAGAGCATGGAGTACTGAAAGCGCGGACTCAGAAAAAAGCCCCGCCACAAATGTATATTGCCCGTAAGCACGAAGCTGAAATCGAATTTACGAAAAGGGAGTCCGTTTTTAATAACCTGCCCTCCGCCCCTGTCCACCAGCTCTTCGGCCGTAGCCAGGTAACCAATGCCAAAGCCTGCTCCGAAGCCACTTTTACGCGCGCCCCTGTAGAAATTAAGTTGCAGCGGTACTTCGGCATACTGTAAATTGATTTTCTGACTTAAGACTCCGGCCCCCGGAATAGGACTTACACCCCTGGAACCTTTCTGCGAAAACAGCACTTCCATACTCAGGGCTATGGTTCCGTCGACCGGCATGTCCATGTCTCCGAATGGTACAAACAATACACCGCCGCCTGTAATACCTGCCTTATTATAGCCTTTGTAACCATCACCGTCTACCTGACTAATACTGAGCCCCGCCAGCAGGCCTGCGGTCGGTAAATGATATTCTTCGTTATACGATTGTGCCTGAGCATTATATATAACGACCATTAGCAGCATGGAAACTATTAAAGCTATTTGTGTAATTTTAGCCGGCCTTTTAATACAGGATTTCATAAACGGTAATAAGAACACCACAGGAATCTTCTTTTTAAAATACAAAAACAGGTGCCGGATATGCAGCGATGCTGCCCACGCCGGCTAATCAGATAGAAATGAGCTTCAAATATACACCAAACACCCTTAAAAAAATGGAACAGCTGTTCGAGGAAGCGCGTTTCCGGGTGCGGTATGAAAAAGGAAATTTCAATTCAGGATTTTGTGTACTCGAAGATCGTCGTATTGCTGTTATCAACCGTTTTTTAAACGTCGAAGGGCGCATAAATGCACTTATCGAAATATTGCCCACCCTACAGATTAATGAAGACGAACTGAGCGGTGAAATGCTGAAATGGTATCGGCAGTTGACCGGCGGCGGAGAAAACGGAACGAATCAGGCTGTACAAACCCAAATGGATCTCTAAACGTGACTACTATTATCTTTCTGGGCACCGGTACTTCCCAGGGTGTACCTTTTATCGGCTGCAATTGTGCGGTGTGCACTTCGCCCGACCCGCGCGATAACCGTTTACGCAGCGCCATCTGGCTGCAGTCGGAACAAACCAGTGTAGTGATCGACACCGGCCCCGACTTTCGGCAGCAAATGCTGCGCGCCGGGGTAACAAAGCTGGACGCAGTGGTATATACGCACGGACACAAAGACCATGTAGCCGGACTGGACGATGTACGCGCTTACAACTACTGGCAAAACAAAGCTATGAACCTTTATGCCGACGGACTTACAGAAGAAGTTTTACGCCGCGAGTTTCAGTATGCTTTCAGTGGAGTACAGTATCCCGGCATACCCGTACTTGATATTGTTCCCGTAACCGGAGCTGCCTTTGATATAGGAGATCTTCATTTCGAGCCTATACAGGTAATGCATTACAAACTGCCTGTATATGGATACAGGATCGGAAATTTTACCTATATTACCGACGCCAATTACATAGCTCCCGAAGAACTGGAGAAAATACGTGGTACCGAAGTGCTGGTATTGAATGCCCTGCGACACGAACCGCATATTTCCCATTTCACACTGAATGAAGCTATCGCTTTATCAGAGAAGGTCGGCGCAGCAAAAACCTATTTTACCCATGCCAGTCATCAGTTAGGCCTGCACGCAGTTCTTGAAAAGGAACTACCGGAAGGCATGTTTATAGCGTACGACGGGCTCAGGCTCGAGGTACAATAGAGGTTTTTATACATGTTTAATATTATTGCCATTAGCCGGCTGTTATACAATACTGGAATTTCGACATACAACCTGCTGCTGCAGGTAGCTTCCATCTTCAACGCCAAAGCACGACTGTTTTGCAAGGGCAGACAAAACCTGCTGGCACGAATAAAGTCTGAAATCGAAAAAGATCCAAGACCTAAGATCTGGATCCACTGTGCGTCCCTGGGAGAATTTGAACAAGGCAGGCCCCTGCTGGAAAGCCTGAAACGCAGGTATCCCGGCCGCAGCATCGTACTTACCTTCTTTTCGCCATCCGGCTATGAGGCGAGAAAAACGTACCGGTACGCAGATCATGTATTTTATCTACCACTGGATACCAAAAAAAATGCAAAGCAATTTGTATCCTGCGTTCAACCGGAGCTGGCGTTATTTGTAAAATACGAATTCTGGTATCATTACCTGAACACCCTGCACCAGCACCATATTCCTGCTGTTTTATTTTCAGCCGTATTTCAGCAGCGACAACCTTTTTTTAAATGGTATGGATCGCTGTTCCGCAGTATGCTGCATCTTTACAAACAAATATTTGTACAGGACACAACTTCGAAAGAACTACTCGAAAATATTGGAGTAGCCCATGTACAGATAGCCGGTGATACCCGCTTTGACCGCGCTGCCGAAGTATTGGAGCTTGAAAAAACCTTCCATACTATTGAGGAGTTCAAACAAGATAACAGGCTGATTATTGCGGGTAGTACCTGGCCTGCCGACGATGTGCTTATACATAAACTGCTTTCCAAACTGCCACGTAATTACAAATTACTCATTGCCCCGCATCAGATAGAAGCCAGCAATATAGCCCGCCTCGAAACCCTGTTTGCCCGTGACTGCTGCTTATGGGCGGTAGACGAAGATACCTTACGCGAAAAAAGGGTCTGTATCGTACATACCATGGGCCAACTATCTTACCTGTACCGGTATGCTGATATAGTATGGGTAGGTGGCGGCTTTACAAGAAGTGGTATTCATAATGTAATTGAGCCGGCCGTGTTTGGCGCACCAATTTTCTTCGGCCCCCGCTTCCATAAGTACAACGAAGCCGTTGCCATGATTGAAGCAGGGGCAGCAAAAAGTGTATCAAAAGCATCGGCCCTGGCGGCAGCCATCAGCAATGAAGAACAATTACAACGGATGGGACAGAACGCGCAACAGTTTGTCCAGCAGCACTTGGGCGCAACCAAAATTATTACCGATTATCTGGTGGAAAAATGCTTTTGTACCATCGCATAGAAACTCAACACGGTACTATCATTGCGTTCCCATTTATGGGGTACACCTACGGCTGACTCCAGCCAGCGGATAGCATCGCCCACAGTATCGAAGTGATTCAACATGTCCAATGTTTCCTCATAACTGTCTTTCTGATTATTAAACAGCTCATTCAGGAAAAGATACTTGTCGTTGATACCTACCGACTGCCGGATATCTTTGCGGGGACTGCTGGCTATAGCCACTTTTTCGGCCATAACCGGAGCAGGCTGTTCCTGTACAGGAGCAGGAACCGGCTGTTCTTCAACAACGGTTGTCGCTGGCGGCTGCTCTGTCATTGGCGGAACAGGGACTTCCGTAATATCTACAGGCTTATTGACCTGCGGAAGTTCTTGCAATAATTCTTCCTTTATCTCGTTCCGCAGTTTAATTTTGCTCGGCGGCTCAAAGCTGATACCGGTTCTCTGTTCAGTTAAAGTAGCCACTTCCTCCTCTTCGGGGGCAATTACGGATACGCTATCCGCTTCGTCACTTTCGCCGGTCGAAGCATTGGTAGCAGCCATTTCTGTACTTTCGGTAACTGCTGCGTCCTCCGGAATTTCGGCGCCGGCTATTTCGGGTTCGCCCTCCCCCAGCGGATGTTCTTCCTCAATTTCCTCAGCTGCACCCATACCTGCTGTTTCCGGACTCGTAATTTCAGTGTTTGCATCCTGCTGCAAATTTTCTGTAGGGTATTCCTCCTCCCTTTCAGCCAGGGGCTGTTCAGACGGCATTGGTTCCAGAGGTTCTGCGGATGTTTCTGCCTGCTGATTTACTCCTTCTTCTGAAGGTTGCTCTGCCGCAGTTTCATCTGAAGAGGCCTGCAGGGAAAGGGGCTGCGTTTCTTTCTTTTGTTCTTCGGGTTTTCCCACTTCAATAAAACGGACCGTTTCGTCGCGGAATCCTTTTCGCCATTCCAGCAAATCTGCATAAATGACGCGGGTATAATCCAGCATCAGATCAATGTCGATGGCCGTTTTGGGACGGTTATTGCCATATAATTCCTGAAGTCGGTATAAAACACTTTTGAGACGTTCCATGCAAAGATTAGAGATTTTTTATGCTAAGTTATACATTCGCATCAAATCGCCGACACAATATAAACTTAAACAAAAGCTTCCTTTTTTAATTTGTAAAGCCACATACTGCAGTGGCTCTTTGCTTCCCGAAATTAAGCAGACAACAAAGTCAGCGGCGCATCCCTGCCGATTGTTTAAATTTGCAAACGAGCAACACCTTATTCTAATAACCTGATGATGAAGTACGTTTTCGCTGGTCTTATATGCGCTGTGCTATTCGCCTCCTGTAATAGCAACGAGCCCTCAGCCACTGATCTTCCCGATCATGCTTTGTACCATGTACCCACGGTACAGCCCTTTACCGACTCCATTCTAAACAACCCTTCGGAAGCGCGCTACTATTTCATGCGGGCCGAAGCACTCAGCAACCTGAACGAAGATTCGATGGCCCTGATTGATGTGCGCCGTGCAGCTGCACTCGATAGCCTCAACCAACAATATGCCTTTACCATAGGATATTTGCTACTGGGTCAGAACAAAGCCACCGAAGCTATTGAAGCCCTGAACAGGAGCGAAAAGCTGTCACCCGGCAACCTCAATACAGCGCTTCTTTTGTCGGAAGCCCATCTGACCAACAATGACATTGCCGCAGCACAACTACAATTAGATCAGATTTTATCGCGCCATCCCGGGCATCCTGCTGCCAACTACTGGCAGGCAAAAATCAAGGCACAGCAGAAAGATTTGCCTGGTGCTGTGGCTATTCTGGAACGGGTGGTACGCCAGCATCCGGGGCATTATGAAGCCAATTTTCAACTGGCCGACTGGTATAGGGATATGGGCAAAAAAGAAGCCATTGACCAGTATCGCCGCACCTATGCCCTTGACACCAATGACGTAGCTCCTTTGTACGAAATAGGCGCTATGTATGAACAACAACAACAGTGGAAACTGGCTAAGGAAGCCTACCGCTACTGTATTGAAAAAGATCTGGATTATACCGATGCCTATTTGCGCATAGGCACAATTCTACTTCATCAGGATTCTACCGAAAAGGCATTGAGGCAGTTCAATATTGCCGTAGCGACCTCCCCTGCCAGCGCCGAAGCTTATTTCAACAAAGGGCGTTGCTTTGAAAAACTCCATCTCGCTGACAGCGCCATCGTGGCTTATGGCCAGGCGCTTGTATTCGATAAAAACATGGAAGCGGCCCGGACGGCACTTCAGAAATTAAAAAAGTAACTGAACTGAAAATCTAAAGTATCCCAATGGAAGGAGCCTGTCGGCTCCTTTTTTTATACATGCCAGCTTAGTATAAGTTTTTATTTTTTAGCTAACTTTGCGCTCCGTTATAATTAACCTCAAAAAAGAAAGGAAGTACACCATGCCAGTGTTACACAACCGGATCTCCAATGAGGAACTAAAGGCGCGTATGCTTGCTGAAACAGAGCCGCGCACTACAGTTTCCTTCTACAAGTATTTTTCGATCGAAGATCCCCAATCATTTCGCGACCAGCTATACATCCAGCTCGAAGCACTCAAAGTTTTCGGACGCATTTATATTGCCACCGAAGGTATCAACGCGCAGATAAGCGTACCGGCAAGCAATTTCGACGCCTTCCGGGATACCCTCTACCAGTTCAACGAAGCCCTTAACGGTATACGTTTAAACATTGCAGTTGACGATGACGGTAAATCGTTTTGGGTCCTCCGGATGAAAGTGCGCAAACAAATTGTGGCCGACGGAATTACGGATCCTGCCTTCGACCCATCGCGTACGGGTAAGTACCTCAAAGCTAAAGAGGTAAACCAGATGGCCGAAGATCCCGAGACTATTTTTGTCGATATGCGCAACCACTATGAGTATGAAGTGGGGCATTTTGAAAATGCTATTGAAATACCTTCCGATACTTTTCGCGACCAGTTACCCATGGCTGTAGAAATGCTGAAGGATCAGAAGGATCGCAATATTGTAATGTACTGTACCGGAGGTATACGTTGTGAAAAAGCCAGTGCATACATGCTGCACAAGGGATTCAAAAATGTATTCCACGTAGAAGGCGGCATTATCGAGTATGCACGCCAGGCTAAAGCCCAGGAGTTACCATTGAAGTTTATTGGAAAGAACTTTGTGTTTGACGAACGGCTGGGCGAACGGATTACACCCGACGTAATAGCCGAATGCCATCAATGTGGTGCGCCCTGCGATACGCATACCAATTGCAAAAATGATGGCTGTCACTTACTTTTTATTCAGTGTGAGCAATGTGCCGAAACCTACGAAGGCTGTTGCAGTGACGAATGCCTTACCGAATATAAACTTCCCGAAGAAGAACAAAGAGCGCGCAGAGCGGGCAGGGAAAACGGAATCAAGATTTTCAACAAATCGAAAGACCATCCCCTGCGGAAACACCGTTCGGAATGGAGACAGAAACGTAACGATGCCAAAACAAAAGCCAAAGCTGGCAATCAATAATATGACCCGGATTGTCCGCCGGCATTTTTTATAAATTAACCATAAAACTGTATAACAAAGACAATGAAAGTAGCCGTTGTAGGTGCCACCGGACTGGTGGGAAGCACCATGTTGCGCACACTCGAAGAACGAAATTTTCCGGTAACGGAACTAATTCCTGTAGCGTCCGAAAAATCGAAGGGTAAACAGATATCGTTCAAGGGTAAGCAATACAGCGTGGTTACTCTTCAGGAAGCTGTAGACATGGTTCCCGACATTGCCTTGTTCTCTGCAGGCGGCAGCACTTCATTGGATTGGGCTGAAATATTTGCCGCCAAAGGCACCTATGTAATTGACAACTCTTCAGCCTGGCGCATGCATCCCGATAAAAAACTGATTGTACCGGAAGTAAATGCCGCTGAGCTCAGCCCCGATGACAGGGTCATCGCTAACCCTAACTGTTCCACCATACAAATGGTTGTGGTGCTGCAACCACTACACAAACGGTACGGGGTAAAACGTGTAGTGGTAAGCACCTATCAAAGTGTTACGGGCAGCGGTCAGAAAGGCGTAGATCATTTGCTGGCCGAGCGCAACGGAAACGGTGAAGCCGGATTTTACCCACATCCGATTGACCTGAACGTGTTACCACATATCGACGTTTTCATGGAAAACGGGTACACAAAAGAAGAAATGAAAATGATACTCGAAACCCGCAAAATAATGGGCGACGACCGTATCAAAGTATCGGCCACCACGGTACGCGTACCCGTTATGGGCGGCCATAGCGAAAGCGTGAATATAGAAATGGAACAGGACTTCGACCTGGCCGAAGTCCGGAGCCTGCTGGCTCAATCAGCGGGCATCGTTGTTCAAGACGACCCTGCATCCAACCTGTATCCCATGCCTTTGGAAGCCAGTGGCAAAGACGAAGTGTTTGTAGGCCGTCTTCGCCGCGATTTGTTCCAGGAGCGCACATTGAATGCCTGGATAGTAGCCGATAATCTGCGCAAAGGAGCTGCTACCAACGCGGTGCAGATTGCTGAATATATCCTTGCCCAAAACTGGGTACCCTTAGTACCCGCAGCAGTATTGGAAGCCTAGTATATTACCCCGGCTAAATTTGTTTTGAGGGCCTGTCAGCAATTGCTTGCAGGCCCTCGTCATAAAGCAGGCGGTATGGCCTGCTCCTTTTTATCTGGTGCTTTTTTGTTGCCTGAGAACAATTCATCCCTCTTGTGACGCAGCTGAATATTGTTTATACAGAGTGCCCGGGCGAATGCTCAAATCGTTAACTTTGTCCGGCTTTTTTCAAGCAATTATTTTACAACATGAGGTGCCGCAGTGCACCTAACTATACAAACAGCTTATTCATGAGCAAGCATAATATCCAGCAACTGCTGCAGCTAAGTGGCCTTGAGCCGCTTACCGTCCGGCCGGAAACTAACTTTGTAAACGTTGGCGAAAGAACCAATGTAACCGGCTCCAAAAAATTCGCCCGCCTTATTCGCGAAAACCAGTTTGAAGAAGCCCTGAGCGTTGCACGTCAACAGGTAGAGAACGGTGCTCAAATTCTGGATATTAATATGGACGATGCCCTGCTCGACGGCGTCAACGCGATGACCACATTTGTTAATCTGGTCCAAAGCGAACCGGATATTGCCCGCATTCCCATAATGCTTGATTCTTCCAAGTTTCCGATTATAGAAGCCGGCCTTAAATGTATACAGGGCAAATGCATTGTCAATTCCATTTCTCTGAAAGAAGGAGAAGAGAAGTTTATACAGGAAGCAAAGATATGCCGGTCCTTCGGCGCAGCCGTTATTGTGATGGCCTTTGACGAAAATGGACAGGCCGATACCAAAGATCGCAAAGTGGAGATATGCCTGCGTGCTTATAAAATACTGACCACGCAGTTACAGTTCCCTCCGGAGGATATCATATTCGACCCCAATATTTTTGCTGTAGCAACAGGCATCGAAGCACACAACAATTACGCCGTGGATTTTATTGAAGCCACGCGCGAAATAAAACGCCTCATGCCCCTGACAAAAGTGAGCGGCGGCGTAAGCAATGTATCGTTTTCCTTCCGTGGCAACGACCATGTTCGGGAAGCTATTCACAGTGTGTTCCTCTTTCATGCAATTAAAGCCGGCATGGATATGGGCATCGTAAATGCGGGCCAGCTGGTGGTTTACGATGAAATAGAACCTACGCTTCGCCAACTTTGTGAAGACGTAATTCTCAACAGGAACAACGACAACAACGAAGCTACCGAAGCCCTGATAGCATTTGCCGATACCGTGAAAGCAAAAGGTAAAGCAACGGTGAAAGACGAAAGCTGGCGCCAGACCACAGTAGAAGAGCGCCTGAAGCATGCACTGGTAAACGGTATAACCGACTATATTGAAGCTGATACCGAGGAAGCAAGACAAAAATACCCGAAACCATTGCAGGTGATCGAAGGACCGCTTATGGATGGGATGAATGTGGTAGGTGACCTGTTTGGCAGTGGAAAAATGTTTTTGCCACAGGTAGTGAAGAGTGCCCGTGTGATGAAGAAAAGTGTAGCCTATTTGCTTCCCTTTATTGAAGAAGAAAAACGCAATAACCCCACACAACAAAAAGGCGGTGCAGCCAGGATTCTGATGGCTACGGTAAAAGGCGATGTACACGATATCGGAAAAAACATCGTTGGTGTAGTACTGGGTTGTAATGGTTATGAAATCATAGACCTGGGCGTAATGGTACCTGCCGACCGGATCTTAAATGAGGCTGAAAAGCACGATGTACAAATCATCGGGCTGAGCGGACTGATTACTCCTTCGCTGGACGAGATGGTGTATGTCGCTGCTGAAATGAAACGCCGGGGTATGAAGCAACCTTTGATGATTGGTGGGGCAACGACTTCGCGTATGCATACCGCGGTAAAAATTGCACCTTCCTACGACCAGGGCGTTATACATATACTGGATGCATCGCGCAGTGTAACTGTAGCCGGGCAGCTATTGAACGATGAAACCAAGCCTGTGTTTCTGGACCAGATTCGTCAGGAATACGAACAACTGCGAACCGACTTCGCCGGAAGGCAATCGGTTAAAGAATATGTTAGTTATGAGCATGCAAGTAAAAACCGCATGCAGATAGACTGGGAACAGTTCGAACCCCTAAAACCCCAATTCCTGGGTACCCGCGTTTTTAAGAATTTTGATCTGCAGCAAATCAGATCTTTTATCGACTGGAATCCGTTTTTTATTTCCTGGGAAATGAAGGGTAAGTTTCCGGCCATACTGAGTGACGCCTATACCGGTGCTGAGGCAACGCGCTTGTTTCAGGATGCCAACACCATGCTGGATAAAATAATTGCAGAGAACTGGCTTCAGGCGCATGCCGTTATCGGATTCTGGCCGGCCCTGGCTACGGCCGCCGACACCATCACCCTGTACGACGAAGCGGGTAACCAGGTCGAACAATTGGAAATGCTCCGGCAGCAGGTAAAAAAAGCGGCGGGACAACCCAATTGCTCCCTGGCCGATTTTGTACTACCTGCATCGGCTGCGGGTACTGAACGTAAAGATTATATGGGAGCATTCGCTGTGAGCATCGCCGGCATAGAACCCCATATAGCGCGCTACCAGGAAGCGCTGGACGATTATAATAAAATTATGCTACAGGCATTGGCCGATCGATTGGTGGAAGCATTTGCAGAATGTTTACATAAAGAAGTCCGAACCAGTTTTTGGGGATACGCAAGCGATGAACAGCTGTCGGCGGAAGATTTGATAAAAGAACGCTACCAGGGCATAAGACCGGCACCCGGCTATCCTGCCTGTCCCGACCATACCGAGAAAAATAAGTTGTTCAGCCTGATGAAGGTAACCGAAGAAACCGGTATTACACTTACCGAACACCTGGCTATGTATCCGGCAGCCTCGGTATGCGGTTGGTATTTTTCACATCCAAAAAGTATGTACTTCGGCGTTGGAAAAGTGTCGGAAGACCAGTTTCAGGACTACAAAAGCCGTAAAAATATGGATGAAGCGGCCTTGCGCAAATGGCTGCAACCAAATTTGGAATAACGTATTGAATGTATAACCTTTTGCCAGGCATCAACCACTACAGGTTTGATGCCTGGCTTGTATCAGGCCTCATCGATAGGAAAGGCGGTAGTATATTTTACGTCGGTCATTACAAAATTGCTCTGAACCTGCGCCACATGCTCCATGGTAGCCAGCTTTCGGGTAAGAAATAACTGGTATGCATTCATATCCTTAACGGCAACTTTCAGAAGATAGTCGAAATTACCGGTGATATGATAACATTCCATTACTTCGGGTATTTGCGCAACAGCCTGTTCAAACAATTCCATGGCCTTGAGCGAGTGTACCTGCAAGGATACATTGCAAAATGCCACAGTGCCTTTCTCAATTTCCATTCTGTCTAATAAGGCCACCACATTCCGGATGATGCCCGAGCGCTCGATCTTGCGCATGCGCTCATAGGTGGGCGTTACACTCAGCCCAATCTTATCGGCTATTTCCTTCACACTGAGTCTTGCATTTTCCTGCAAAAGATTCAGTATACGCTTATCTGTTGTATCCCAGTTACCAGTCATGCAGTAATATTATTCGGTTTAAGATAAACAAACTCTAGCATTCAGTATATAATTACTACCAATGTCTAAAAATCAGTTCAAATTTATCAAATTTTATTACACGGCAGTATGAATATGATACAAAAATTAACTTTGTAGTATAATTGATCTAATTATGGAATATTCAGGGAAAGAAGTTCGGCAACTTTTGGAACAGCTGCTGGAAACTATTAGAACCAATACAACGCATTTTCTGGGTTATCCGGTATCGAAGGATTTCGATTACAGCGATCTGGCACCTTTCCTGCAATATCCGCTCAATAATTTGGGCGATCCATACGTAGATAGTACTTATGCAGTAGGCACGCGCGACCTGGAAAAAGAGGTAGTGCATTTCTTTGCCGAAATGTTCCGTGCACCGGCCGACGACTATTGGGGTTATGTCACCAATGGCGGTTCCGAAGGAAACCTGTACGGCTTATACCTGGCACGCGAACTGTATCCCAAAGCCATGGTTTATTATTCGGAGGCTACACACTACAGTGTACACAAAAATCTGCATTTGCTCAATATGCCCAGTATTGTAATACGGGCCGATGAAAAAGGAGAAATTGACTATCAGGATTTGCAGAATACTATCCAGATGAACCGTCACATGCCGGTAATTATATTGGCCAATATTGGCACAACGATGACCGAAGCCAGAGACGATGTACAGCGTATTAAAGGTATACTCCGCGACCTGGCCGTGAAGCAACATTATATACACGCCGACGGTGCCTTATCGGGAAGCTACAGCGCTTTTATAGAACCGCGGCCTGCTTTCGACTTTGCCGATGGGGTAGACAGTATAGCTGTAAGCGGTCATAAATTCATTGGTTCCCCGATGCCCTGCGGTGTAGTGATTGCACGCAAGTCGTACCGCGACCGTATAGCACGATCTATAGCGTATATTGGCAGTGTAGATACTACCATTACCGGATCACGCAACGGACATAGCCCCTTATTTCTTTGGTACGCCATACAAACACTGGGCAAAGCAGGATTGAAAGCCCGCGCAATGCATTGCCTTGAAACCGCAGCCTATGCCGAGCAGCAATTACGCGGCCTGGGCATCGCAGCCTGGCGAAATCCGCATGCTATTACGGTTATATTCCCTGAGCCGGCTTCGGAAATCCGGAAGAAATGGCAACTGGCTTCTGAAAACGGCATGTGCCATTTGATTTGTATGCCCAATGTTACCACCGATCAGATAGATGCGCTATGTAAAGAAATAGCAATAGCTCAATCTGTTGTATAGATAGATCGACGCGGGTTTTAGAATTTTTTAGTAATTGCTGTCGGGATACGCTAAATAAATGATAAACAGAAACTTCAGCTATTATCACGTGTTATTTTACCGAATCAAAAACAATTTTATGAAGAAACTAGGCTTAATACTCATGATGCTCCCCTTACTGCATGTTACCTCTTTTGCCCAACAAACAGCGAGATCGCCGCTTCGCTTCGGTCTGAAAGGAGGATTAAATCTGTCCAGAGCAGGCATAAGCAACGGGGCACCTTTTGGTTCAGTAAGCAATTCATTCGGTCCCGGATTCTTTGCGGGCGGATTGCTGGAAGTTTCAGGACCTGCCGGGTCCAAATTCAAAGGACAGGTGGAAGCTCTGTATTCCTTCCATACGTTTACTAACCGATTCACAGTTGCAGGACTTTCTACGGAACCCAATACGAACCTTTCCCAGATTTCTGTTCCGGTAATGGTTCGCTATTTTCCCATTCCCTCACTCAGTGTAAATGCCGGTGCATCGGCCAATGTAAACATTGCGAGTAAAACGGATGTAGGGCCGTTGACCTATGATAACGCCGACCTTGATTACCTGCAGCCCGTGCAGATAGGCATACTGGTAGGTGCAACCTATTATATCCACAAAGGCTTCTTCGTAGATGCCCGCTATAATTATTATTTCGGAAGTATATTTAAAGATTCCAGTGTACGGCCATCGTATAACCTGAGCGCCATTCAGCTGGGCATCGGTTATAAATTCTAGAACTCAATCTGAAAAAATTGCTGCAGTGGATGCCGGAACTTACCCGGCATCCATTTTTTCGTTTTATCCGTGGAATTGGAGATTCCACGACGCTCGTCAATTATTTGAATACAACTTTATTTTTTGGCGGCGACTGTTACACTTTGCCCGTTCCTATATTGAATAGCTACAGTCGCACCAAGTGTATAGGCAGGTAATCTAATCATTAAAGAATGAATGCGCCGCTTTCCTGTAACCCAACACCATACCGCTAGCGGCTACCCGCCTTCAGGGCTTTCTTATACCTGAGGTATATTTTATTGAAATATTGCTCAAAGTACGCGTCGATATTGCTATAAGTTTTGCAACAATCGCTGCTGCGTAAGGCTTCCAGCGTACCCGATCCTGTGCAGGCCGAAGTGCCGGCCTGTAGCAGATTGTATTGAATATTGCGTAACTCCAGTCTTGACAGGCCCTCCCGATTTGTAAATACCAGATCAAAGGAGAAAATTATATCCCGAAAACAGAACTTCGGCCCGTTTTGCATACGCGCAAACGCTTTTACAACCAGGTCAGGCCCTTCATCCAGCCATTGCACTTTACCCGAAAGCGAATCATCACAGTTTTCACAAAGCAAAGCTTTTTGGCTATTGACAAAATCTGCCCTGATAGAAGACTCTGTCGCCGGAGCTGCAACGAGGTCGCGGCCGAAGTACGTGGCAGACTGCGCAGCGGCGCCTATCGAGAACAGTAAAAAAACTATCAGTAGTAGTTTACTCATAATTAGATGTTTTCTCAAATATCAGAAAAATATTAATGACTTCCTCCAATGCTTACATCTTTGAAAGGCTTTTTAACACAACGGGTTTTATCGAGCACTACCAAGGGTGCTGCATGCCTTAGTAAGGTACCAACAGAGACCAATGCCGTGGTGTGCTATCTAAAAAAATCCGAACAAAATCTTTATAGGCCTATAGTCCGAATAATATTGCCACAGAAAGCATTGCAGCAGGTTTATAACTAATTTTGCCGCGCAAATCAACCATTTAAATTACATAGAGATGAACGAAACCATTCAGAACCTTTTTAACGACCTGATGATTCCCGCTGACCATAAAAGCGATAGTCTGCAAAGCCTGGCAGCTGTGGACAGCAGGTTTCTGAAAGACCTGAAATTGAATATTGCTGCAGTACTCAAGGGTAATAACCTTTCGAAGAAAGAAGCCTATCTGATAGGCCTAAGCGTTGCGGTAAATGAAAAGTGCCCTGTACTGGTACAAGCCATGGAAGCGCTGGCCCGCCGTGAAGAGGCCAGCGATGCCGAGATTGCCGAAATTCACGCTTGTACAGCTCTGATGAATACCAACAATGCCTTTTACCGTTTTCGTCACTACCTGCCACAAAACCAGTATTACAACAATACTCCTGCCGGCCTGCGCATGAGTATCATGATGAATCCGGTACTCGGAAAAGAATTTTTCGAACTGGTAAGCCTGGTTGTATCTTCTCTCAACGGATGCTCGCTCTGTGTTACTTCACACGAAGCTTCCGTGAAACAACATGGTGCATCTGAAGCACGTATATACGATGCTATCCGATTGGGAGCCGTATTGAAGAGTCTGGTAGTGGTATTATAATTAGCTGCTTTATACAACATAATGAAGGGCGGCCCGATGGCTGCCCTTTATTATATCTTATTTTGAACGCACTATACCCTGCTACACCCGGGGCTGAAGCTGGCGTTTATATATCTGTACAGTATTGTGCAGGCCAAGGTATAAGGCGTCACAAATAAGTGCATGGCCGATCGACACTTCGTCGAGAGCGGGTATACGTGATGCAAAAAAATGCAGGTTGTGCCGATCGAGATCGTGCCCGGCGTTGATGCCCAATCCGGAACTAACAGCTGCCTCAGCCGATTGTATATAATCCTGAATAGCCTGGTCGGGATTAGTTGTAAAACCTGCAGCATACTGCTCGGTATATAATTCTATCCGGTCGGTTCCACAATCTTTTGCAGCCAATACGAGTTCCGGTCTGGGATCAACAAAAATTGAAACACGTATACCCTGTTGCTGAAATACGGGAATAATACTTTTCAGATAGGCTGCCTCCGCAATGGTGTCCCAGCCATGGTTAGAGGTGAGTTGATTTCTGCTGTCGGGTACCAGGGTTACCTGTTGCGGGCGCGTTTCAAGTACCAGGTCTACAAACTTTTCTTCCTGCGGATTTCCTTCTATGTTGAGTTCGGTTGTGATTACATTCTTCAACGCTCTTACGTCGCTATACCTGATATGACGTTCATCGGGCCGGGGATGTACTGTTATTCCGTCGGCACCAAAACGTTCTATATCCATTGCTGCTGCAATAAGATCCGGATTGTTGCCGCCACGGCTGTTACGCAGCGTGGCAATTTTATTGATGTTTACAGAAAGCTTTGCATGCATTCTCTGGGGAAAATTTTCGCGAAATTAGGTAAATTTTGAAGGGCAGCTTTTAAAATAAAAGCCATCTTCCCTGCGGAAGATGGCTGATTACTATATCACCCTACATTTAATTCTTTGGCTGTTTAGCGTGTCAGTTTGCTGGAAAGCATTTTGCGGGCAAAATGTATCCTGCTCTTAATGGTACCCAGCGGTTCCTGCAGTGTATCTGCAATTTCCTGATACTTGTATCCCAGGTAGTGCAGTTCGAACGACAGGCGGAATATATCGGGCAGGCGGTTAATAGCCGCTTTAATTTCGCGAATCCCGGAATTAATAATACCGTCGTTGTGAGCCACCTTGTCGGTTTGGTACAGGAAATAGTCCTGCGGAACATCGGAAGTAACTTTTGTAAATTTCTTTTTCCTGCGATAATTGTTGATAAAAATGTTACGCATAATGGTGTACAACCAGGCTTTAATATTGGTACCGGTCTGGTACTTTTCACGGTTGGCCATGGCGCGGTATAGTGTTTCCTGAATCAGGTCTTTTGCCTCTTCGGTATCATGGGTGAGAGACACTGCAACGGGGTGCAGAAAATCACTATTGCTGATCAGCATGTCGTTAAAATTCTTCTCTGTCATGATTATATCGTTTTGATTGTGAGGTAAAATTACACCGCGCAATCACTAAAAAGCGCGTCTGGTACTATGTTTGGGCCTATTTAAACAGATTATTAAACATTGTTTTAGTTTTGGGAAAATTTTTACACGTGGAATTCCCCAACTTGGGACGAATTACACAGTTAAACCCCTAATAACCAACTATAAAAGACTACTATCAGATACTGGAAATCGGTGTAAAAGCCAGTTTGGAAGAGATCAAAAAGTCTTTTCGGAAGCTCGCGCACGAATTTCATCCCGATAAAAATCCGGATAATGCATTTGCCGAAGCGCATTTTCGGGAAATCCAGGAAGCGTATCATGTATTATCGCATGAAGAGCGCCGGAGGCTGTATGATCATGAAAGATGGCTTTCGGGACGATTCGCCAAAAATGCCCTTGTATTAAAGCCCGAATACCTGCTGGACGACTTGTATAAACTGAATGCACACCTCCGTGAAATTGATGTGTATCGCATGAACCGGGAGTTGCTGTACCGCTATCTTTTATTCATGTTGAGTGATGAAAAAGTTGCCATCATCGAAAAGCGCGCGCAGGCTCCTGTCCGCCAGGGTATTGCAAGAGAGATATTGAAAGCAATGCAACTACTGCCCGGCTTTTTTGCCCTGGAAATTATAAGCCGGATCCAGCTGATTTTGAATGGCGAAGATGAAGAGATCTTGAAAGAGCTGGAGATGGTAACCCGGAAAGTTCAGCGGGAACAAAGACTGCAGCGCTATCTGCCCTGGCTTATTGCCGCACTCACCCTATTTATTTGCGTAGCGATGTATTTGTTTAGTAAAGCGTCCTGAAGTGTACAGACCAGCTCCTGTTTCAGGAATGCTAAAGCAATTCAATTACGTGGTGCAAATCCTATCTTTGCCGGCAAAACCAATAATATCAAGGTGCGTATATTAACTTTGTTTCTGATTTTATGCTTTTGTCCGCAATTAACGTTTGCCAATGATGCTCCCAAAAGAGAATTCAGAGCTGCCTGGATTGCCACAGTAGGCAATATCGACTGGCCTTCGAAGCAGGGACTTTCTGCCGATCAGCAAAAGCTCGAATTCATCAACCATCTTAATTTTCTGCATCGTACGGGCTTCAATGCGGTAATTGTACAAATAAGGCCTGCAGCCGATGCCCTGTATCCATCCGAGTATGAGCCCTGGAGCCGCTACCTCTCCGGCAAACAGGGTCAGCCGCCATTTCCCCGGTACGATCCGCTCGAGTTTATGATTGCCGAATGTCATAAACGTAATATGGAATTTCATGCCTGGTTCAATCCTTATCGTGCATTGGTAAGCAGCGCCAGTAACCCCAACCCGGCCAACCATGCTACCCGCCAGCATCCGGATTGGATTATACATTACGGTGGAAAATCGTATTTCGACCCGGGAAATCCGGAAGCCCGCGAATATATTCTGAAGGTAATGTTGGATGTAGTTGCCCGCTACGATATTGATGCAGTGCATATCGACGATTATTTCTATCCTTACCCGATTGCAGGCAAAGCTTTCGGCGATACAAAAAGTTATAATAAATTCAACAACGGCCTTAGCCGCGACGACTGGAGGCGGGAAAATGTAAACCTTTTCATTTCCCAGCTGAATACACATATCAAAAAAGAAAAGCCCTGGGTAAAATTCGGCGTAAGCCCCTTTGGGATATGGCGCAACAGCAATAAAGATCCGGAGGGCTCTGCTACCCGTGGTTCCAGTTGCTACGACGATTTGTACTCGGATGTACGACTGTGGATTCAGCGCAAATGGGTAGATTACGTAGCGCCACAGTTATACTGGGAGCACGGCCACCGCGTGGCTGCCTATGACGTGCTGCTGCCCTGGTGGAAACAGAATACGCCCGAACGCCAATTGTACATTGGTCTGGGATTGTACAGAATGTTGGATGCGAAGTCAGGTCCCTGGACCAGCCCCAACGAAATTCTAAAACAAATACAATCGGCCCGCCAGCAAAAAGCCGAAGGTTTTGTGTTTTACAGCGCCTCCAACTTTGCTAAAATCGGACCGGCGGTTGCCGACAGTCTGCAACAGAATTATTTTGGCAGTATCGCCATTCCTCCCGCCATGTACTGGCTCGATAATGTGGCGCCGATTGCGCCATTTGCACGCGGCACGGCAACAGACAAAGGTGTAAGTCTGCATTGGGAAGACAAAAGCACCGAAAAAGAACCCCTGAAATTCCTGGTATACAGGTTTGGCATTGACGAGAAAATTGATCTGAATCGTTCTTCCAATATTATAGCACTGACCCAGCAGAAAAGCTTTCTGGACCGAGGCGGCAATAAACAGTACCGGTATGTAATTACAGCACTCGACCGTTTGTGGAACGAAAGTGAGATGAGCAATATTGTAGTGTTGGATAAACTTGAGGCAGGACGTTAACCGGCGGGGGCAGCTGTTTCCATTTCAATAATGTTATTTTTGCAGCCACATGTTTATAGAACCATTTAGCGGCCGGCATCAGACCGGATGGATAGAGGTTATCTGCGGCTCCATGTTCTCGGGCAAAACTGAAGAACTGATCCGCAGGCTGCGGCGCGCGAGTATTGCACACCAACGTATTGAGATATTTAAACCGGAAATGGATAAGCGTTTTCACGAAACAGATGTGGTATCGCACGATGCTTCCCGCATACGATCCACACCGGTTACAGCGTCCCAGAATATATTATTGCTGGCCGAAGATGCGCAGGTGATTGGTATCGACGAAGCTCAGTTTTTTGATGCTGAGCTGCCCAATGTTGCAGAAACCCTGGCTAACCGCGGTGTACGGGTAATCGTTGCAGGTTTGGATATGGATTTTCAGGGCATGCCCTTCGGACCGGTTCCGGCTTTATTATCCAAAGCCGACTATATTACCAAACTGCATGCTATTTGTGTACGATGTGGCAGTATCGCCCATTATTCCTATCGCAAATCGAGCGATGAACATAAAGTGATGCTGGGAGAAAAAGACAAATATGAACCTCGCTGCAGGGCTTGTTTTCATAATGCTAATGAAATTTAACCATCGACCATGGAACCTTCAGGTGTACGGCCCGACCATAATTTGAGTCAGAAAGAAAAGGAATATGAGAATAGTATCCGGCCGCAGTCGATTGAAGATTTTGCCGGACAGCCCCAGCTTGTCGAAAACCTCCGCATTTTTATTAAAGCGGCGAATATGCGCGGCGAGGCCCTGGATCATGTGCTGTTTCACGGTCCGCCCGGATTGGGGAAAACTACCTTATCACGCATTGTGGCCAACGAACTGGGAGTTGCCATTAAAGAAACCAGCGGGCCGGTACTGGAAAAACCCGGTGACCTGGCAGGGCTGCTTACCAACCTGGAACCGCGCAATGTGTTGTTTATCGACGAAATTCATCGCCTTAGCACCGTTGTAGAAGAATATCTGTATGCGGCGATGGAGGATTATAAAATTGACCTTATGATAGAGAGCGGTGCCAATGCCCGTTCAATCCAGATCAGCCTGAATCCCTTTACCCTCATAGGCGCTACTACCCGCTCAGGACTACTGACGGCGCCCCTGCTATCGCGCTTTGGTATAAAGTCGAGACTCGATTACTATAATCAGGAAGTATTGCGCAATATTATTTTGCGTTCGGCGGCCTTGTTACAGGTACGTATTACTTCGGAAGCTGCAGGGGAAATAGCGAGGCGCAGCAGGGGTACGCCCCGTATTGCCAACGGCCTGCTGCGGCGCATGCGCGATTTTGCACAGGTACTGGGCAATGGTACCATTGATTTGGGCATTACTGAGCATAGCCTCAAAGCTTTAAATGTGGATGCCAGCGGACTCGACGAAATGGATAATCGCATATTATCGACACTGGTCGAAAAATTTAAAGGCGGTCCGGTGGGCATTAGTAATATTGCCACTGCTGTAGGCGAAGAACCAGGCACGATTGAAGAAGTGTACGAGCCCTTCCTCATTCAGGAAGGCTATATAGTACGTACTCCCCGGGGCCGTGAAGCTACCGCCAAAACTTACCAGCATCTGGGAAAAGATCCTGGAAATCAAGGGATGGCGCAAATGCTGTTTCCGTAAAAAATCAGCCGGACCCCAACTTTGATTTTGGCCCGGCGACAAAATTGCCCTGGGCTGCCGCCGGCCCAACAGCCAGGTCACAATCACAGCAAATTAATATTTACTTTTGCGAACATCTCCTGAAAGGAGCTAATTATATTATGAGTAATACAGAGAAATTAACAATGGCTTTTGCAGAGGCCCTGGCAGTGCCGGCCGAAACCATCACTGATGAACTGGCCTATCAGAGCATACCGGAATGGGATTCGATCACACATATGATTCTTATCAGCCAGCTGGAAGATACTTTCAGCATTTCTATTGAAACGGACGATGTGATTGATATGAGTTCTGTAGCAAAGGCGAAAGAGATATTAACCAGATACAATATCAGTTTTAACTAGGATGTTGCAGGGGAAAACCGCATTAATTACCGGAGCAAGCCGGGGCATCGGGCAGGCCACTGCAAAAAAGTTTGCGGCTGCAGGTGCCACGCTTTTACTGCTTGCCCGGAAGGAGCAGGCACTTCAGTCGCTGGCTGAAGAACTTACCCGCAACTATGGAAGTACCGTACATTGCTTCGCGGTTGATTTGGGTGTACCGGATTCTATCAAAGAAGTATTTGAGCGGATAGCCCGCGAAAAACTGGTACCTGATATAGTAGTCAACAATGCGGGCGTAATGGAGGACGCGCTGCTGATGATGGCTAAACCGGAAAATATTCGCAACAATATTGAAGTCAACCTGATGGGAACCATTTATGTGACACAGGCGGCGGTAAAAATGATGGTACGAAAACGATCCGGATCTATCATTAACATAAGCTCCATAGTCGGAACAAAAGGGAGCGCCGGACAATCGGTATATGCAGCCTCCAAAAGCGGCATTATCGGATTCACGACTTCTATGAGTAAAGAGTTGGCTTCGCTCTCCATCAGGGTTAATGCTATTGCCCCCGGATATATAGAAACCGATCTGGTAGCTGGTTTGAGCGATGCTGCCCGGCAAAAAACATTGGATCATATTGGAATGAAACGTGCCGGCACACCGGACGATGTGGCGGGCGTAGCTCTTTTTCTGGCCTCCGACCTTTCGGCCTATGTAACCGGACAAATAATTGGCGTGGACGGAGGCATGCTGATATAGTCATGTCACTACTTACAGAAATACGGAGTAACCAATCGTTGTTTTTCATTGATGATGAACAGGAGGGAAAGAAAGTGCCGATCCGGGACATGGAACTGATTGTACCGCCAGGAGAAGTAAAACAACTTGCATTTCTTTATATCGACAACTCGCTGGAATCAGTGCGTATACTGTTTTCATTTTTGAACAGCGTGCATGCACTGGCTTTACTCAGCCCCTCTCTTCCGGCCGATTTTAAAACCAGCCTGGAGCAGCAATACCAGCCAGCTTTTATTTATGATAAAAGCAATCTTTCCCGGGAACAGTACACAGCATCCAGCCTGCATCCGGATCTTTTGAGCCACAGGCAGCCAGTTGACTGTATTATTGCAACACAGGTGAAAGTGCTGTTAAGTACCTCAGGCACTACCGGCTCACCTAAATTTGTAAAATTATCTGAAGAAAATTTACTGCATAATGCGCGGTCGATAGCATCGTATCTGCCAATTTCGAAGGAGGATATTACCCCTTTGAACCTGCCTGTATATTATTCATACGGCTTGTCGGTATTGACCAGCAACGCCTTATGCGGCGGTACCATTGTATGTACCAATACCGATGTCCTCAATCGTTCTTTCTGGCAAAAAATGGAGGACTACGGATATACGTCCATAGCCGGAGTACCCTTTGTGTATGAAATGCTGGATCGTATAGGCTTTACCAAAAAGCACTATCCCTCGCTGCGCTATATGACGCAGGCCGGTGGAAAACTGCAGGAAAGCCTGGTGCAAAAATATGCTTCGTATGCCCGCGAACACCAAATCCGGTTTTATGTTATGTACGGCCAAACCGAAGCTACGGCACGCATGTCTTATCTGCCACCGGAACAAGTTGGCACAAAGACCGGATCAGTAGGTATTCCTATTCCCGGGGGGACTTTTGACATAGATGCCGATAGCTCCGAACTGAAATACAAGGGGCCCAATATTTATGGCGGATACGCGAGTAGCCCTGAGGATCTCGCAACATTCGAGTCGCCGGAATGGCTGGCTACCGGCGATCTGGCAAGAAGGGACGAAGATGGTTACTATTATATAACCGGACGCTTAAAACGATTTATAAAGCTATTCGGAAGCCGGGTAAATCTAGACGAATTGGAAGCTTTAATTTTTCAGCAGCTAGGTACCATCGTACGCTGTGTTGCAATTGAAGACAAAAGTTTGTTGCTGGTAACCGACCAGCCCGATGTTGATCTGGAAGAAGCAGCGCGCTATTTAAGTACCACCATGAAAATTCATCCCAGCGTAATACGCAAGGCCTGTGTGCCCGCTATTCCCTTATCGGCCAACGGAAAGCCCGATTATACAGCTATTATAAGTCAGTACCTTAACAATGACCCTAAGTGAAATATTAAACATCGAGCAGTACAGCCTGGCGGCCGCTGAAAAGCAACCGGCACTCACACGCCTGTTGGAAGAAAAACACCAATGGCACCTGGCTTCCTGTCCTGAATATAAAGACATTAATCAGGCATTGTTTCGCGGCGAATCTACAATTGAAGACATAGCCGCCATGCCATTTTTACCTGTTTCCGCATTCAAGAACCACGAACTGAAAAGTATACCCGCCGAAGAAGTGCTGAAAGTATTGCATTCGAGTGGAACCACCGGGCAGGCTGTAAGTCGTATTTTTCTGAACAAAGAAACCGCACAACTGCAGTCGCTGGCACTGTCCAAAATAGTAGGTCATGTGCTCGGTCGCGAGCGCCTGCCCATGCTCATTATTGATTCAAAAGCAGTGTTCGCCAACAAGCAGTCTTACTCGGCAAGAGGTGCCGGCATTCTGGGTCTTTCGGTATTCGGCAAACAACATACCTACGCCCTGAACGAAGCCTTTGAGCTGGACGAGCAGGTATTGCACGACTTCCTGGAGAAATATGATGGACAGCCAATGTTCATTTTCGGATTCACCTTTATGGTTTGGTTGTACCTGTATCAGGCGCGCATTTCGCGCAAGTATGATTTAAGTAAGGCCGTGCTGATTCATAGTGGCGGTTGGAAAAAACTAACGGAAATGGCGGTAGACAATGCCACTTTTCGCGCAGCCCTGCAGGAAAAATATGGTATCAGAAACATGTATAACTTCTACGGAATGATTGAACAGACCGGTTCAGTCTTTCTCGAAAATTCAAAAGGCTATCTGCATTGCCCTAATTTTGCCGATGTCATTATCCGTGATCCAAAAGATTTTTCTGTATTGCCCCCCGGACGTGAAGGATTGATCCAGGTAGTGAGTGTGTTGCCTCAGAGTTATCCGGGTCATTCACTGCTTACCGAAGATATCGGTATGATTATGGGCGAAGACGATGCCTCCAACGGATGGAAAGGAAAATATTTCAAAATATCGGGACGGGCAAAAAAGGCAGAACTACGTGGCTGCAGCGATACCTTTAAATCCAGATAAATGAACGTACAACTTCATACACCTTTCCCGGCCACAGTATCTTTAGAGCAACTTCCCTTTTTCAGTGAAAGAACGGAAGTTCTGAAACCTTTCGACGAGCGTACACTGGGGTTTCTGGATACCGTATCGAAAACTATTTTCGCGAATGCGGGCATAGCGCGTATCCCGGAAATAACTGCATTGGCATTTTGGTTACGAAGGGCTAATATGGAACAAATCAAGGCAGAAAACGCTTATTTATTCCAGCAACAACTATATATTACTGCGCCTCTGGGGCGTGTTTTCCATGTGTGTCCCGCCAATGTCGACACCATGTTCCTGTATAGTATGGCTATCGCCCTGCTGATGGGCAACCGCAATTTGCTGCGTATTTCTTCACGTATGGAAGCCCCGCAGATAACTGCTTTATTTCAGACATTGAATAAAGTAATGGAACGTGAAGAATACGCGCCGTTTCAGCAATACATAAACCTTATCAGCTATGGACATGAAGCGGATATAAACCACTATATCGCAGCTAATTGTCAGGGGCGGATTATCTGGGGCGGCGACCAGACAATTGAAACATTCCGGCAGTTTAAGACCAGTCCGCGTACGCGCGACATTATGTTCGCCGATCGCGTATCGGCCACATGCATAGGCTGTGAAGCCTATAACCAGCTCGATGAAGCAGCGCGCAACCGCTTTGTAACGCAGTTGTACAACGATACATACACCTTTGATCAGAAGGGTTGTTCGTCTCCGCAAACTGTTTTTCTTATGGGAGATGAGCAGCAATATCGTCTATGTATGGAAAGTATAACTGACTTATTAGCTACATTTGCTGGTTCCAGATACGAGGCTGATATTGCTTCGCTGGCTTCTTTGAAATTTAATCAGGCAGTAGACGATGTTGTAGACGGTAAAATTGCTGCACGGCAGGGCAATAATGTGGCCACCTTTGTATCATGGAATCCCATGAATAACGAGTTGCAACATTCCTGTGGCGGTGGGTATTTTTACACCAGGCGAATAAATACGGTAGCAGAACTGAAGCCCTTTATCAATATAAAGTTGCAGACCTTAAGTTATTTTGGTTTGCCTCAGGATGAGATGGACGGGCTGAAGGAACTGTGTAGAGCGAAAGGTGTTGACAGAATAGTGCCTGTAGGGAATGCGCTGGATTTCCATTATATATGGGACGGATACAACCTGTTGGAGCAGCTATCCAGAAAAGTGTACTTGAAATAACCGGTTTCAACCGGATATGTTAACCATAAAAAAAGTACTAACCAATGCCAAACCCACAAGAAGTGCGCCCGGTTACCGGTTCCTTTTCATCGGAATCGGCCCTGAATGCGAAAGCAGAACTATTAAAGCTCTATGACGAATGTCCCATTCCAAAAGAAGAACTATTTGCCCATATCGGTCTGTTTATAAACCGGTGGCAACTGTCCCGAATTTTGTTTCTCGACGAGTTGTATCAGAAAATAGTTGAAACGCATGGAGTCATCATGGAATTCGGTTGCAGGTATGGACAGAATCTGGCACTCATGGAATCGTTGCGGGCGCTGTATGAGCCCTATAACCTTTCGCGCAAGATTATTGGGTTTGATACCTTCCAGGGCTTCGTAGGATCAGGAGAAGAAGATGGCACGCATGGATTGATTCATGAGGGGAGTTACAAAACCGAAGGAATGCACTATGACGATTACCTGCGCCGTGTTTTGCAATACCACGAAGCCATCAATCCCAACAATCATCATTGTAAATTTGAAATTATTAAAGGCGACGCCTCCGAAAAACTGCAGCAGTATCTGGACGACCATAAGGAAACACTAATAGCCTTCGCGTATTTCGATATGGATATTTTCAAGCCTACAAAAGCCTGTTTGTCTATTCTGAAAAAATACCTGGTTAAGGGTGCGGTAGTAGCCTTTGACGAACTGGCTATGGAGCAGTTTCCCGGCGAAACGCAGGCCTTTATGGAGGAGCTCGACATATCGGAGCGAAAATTGGTACGCTCGCCAAAGTCGAACTACGTGTCTTATATTATATGGTAAAATAGTATTTTGAATACATGCATTTACAACAACCCGTAAAAGGTAAACGGATCCAGCTTTGTTCTTCTACCGAAGAAGACGCCGAATTTATTCTCGGGCTTCGCATGGATCCGCAACTCAACAAACACCTCAATCCCACTTCTCCCGACGTAGAGGCACAGCGCAACTGGCTGCGTTCGGTATATACCAAACCCGGTGACTTCAACTTTACCATCAAAGATCTGGATGGCAGGTTGTTGGGTGTGGTTGCCATTTATCAGATCGATGAGGAGAAAAAGACATTTAACTGGGGACGGTGGATTATCTCGCCCGAAGCGCCCATGTACACAGCTATAGAAAGCGCTTTGCTCGTTTACTATACGGCCTTTCATTTGCTGGGATTAGAAACTGCACTTTCAGATGTACGCATAGAGAACGCTAATGTGGTGAAATTCCATTTATCTTACGGCGCACATATTTACCGTACTACTGAACTCGACATCTTTTACGAATTTCACAAACATCAGTATCCTGAAATGTTGCGCAAATTCAAAGGATTTCATCAAATTTTACTCTGATTTTCTCTTAAAAAGCAGCAATAAAAATTATTAACGATTACAATGACCAATATAGCGATCATCGGATACGGATACTGGGGACCCAACCTTGTCCGGAATTTCAATGCTGTTGAGCAGTGCCGTGTAAAATGGGTTTCTGATTTACGACAGCCCAGGCTAGACATGGTTTCGCGCCAATACCCCGGCATTTCCGTAACACAGGATGTAGCCGATATCTTCAACGATGAGGATACCCATGCAGTAGTTATCGCTACGCCGGTACACCAGCATTATCCGCTGGCTTTGCGTGCCCTGGAAGCAGGTAAGCACGTACTTATCGAAAAACCCATGACGCAATCTGTAGAAGAAGCCGGGCATTTGGGTCAACTGAGCGAGGAAAAAGGATTGGTTCTCATGGTAGATCATACCTTTCTCTATACCGGGGCAGTACAGAAAATAAAACAACTGGTACTTGAGGGCGAAATAGGTGATATTGAATACTTCGATTCTACCCGCATCAATCTCGGATTGTTTCAACAGGATGTCAATGTGCTCTGGGATCTGGCTCCCCACGATATTTCTATATTGTTTCATATAGTAAAAGATCGTCCGGTGAGTGTATGTGCTACCGGCATTTCACATACGCCCAATGGCATCGAAAACATCGCATATCTGACAGTGAATTACGCTTCGCGAAAAATCGCTCACTTCAGTTGCTCCTGGACTTCGCCGGTAAAGCTCCGCACCATTTTAATTGGTGGCAGTAAGAAAATGATCCTGTTTGACGATGTGGAACCCTCAGAAAAAGTGAAAGTGTACGATACGGGTTATAATGTAACCAGCGATGAAGAGAAACGAAGACTGCTGATCGACTACCGTACCGGCGATATATTTGTTCCGAAACTGGGCCAGAAAGAAGCTTTGTTCGGAATGGCCACCGACTTTGTAGATGCCATTTGCAAAGGAACCACACCCTTGTCCGACTGGAAACTGGGCAAAGATGTAGTTTCCCTGCTGGAAGCCGCGCAATACAGTATCAGAAACGGTGGTTGCGAAGTAGCTCTTAAATAAAGTGGGTTAAAGCAAATTAGCAGAATTTATACCGGCTCATTTTAACTTATTAATTTCTGTCATTATTTTTGACGGATTTCCCGGATGGGCTATTTCCAAAACAAAAACAGTACATGCAACGAATCAACTTTTTAGACATTAAGGAACAATATCTGCAGATTAAAGATGAAGCCAGAGCCGCTATCGACAGGGTTATAGAAGAAACCGCGTTTTCGGGAGGCCCGTTTGTAGCAGCTTTTGAAGAGAAATTTGCACAATGGACAGGCAGTAACCATGCTGTAGGCGTTGCCAACGGTACTATTGCACTGCAACTGGCTTTTACGACGCTGAACATTGGTCCTGGTGACGAAGTGATTGTTCCTGCAAATACATTTATCGCCACTGCCTGGGGCGTTTCGCATGTAGGAGCAACGCCGGTTTTTGTAGATTGTACTGCAGATACCTGGGAAATAGATCCGGCTAAAATTGAAGAAAAAATAACTCCGCGCACAAAAGCAATAGCTGGTGTGCATTTATACGGCCAGACCTTTGATATACGGGCCGTAAAAGCCATTGCCGACAAACATAACCTGTACCTTGTTGAAGACTGTGCCCAGGCGCACGGCGCCCGTTACGAGGGACAGCATGTTGGAAATACAGGGGAGATGGGCTGCTTCAGCTTTTACCCCGGAAAAAATCTGGGAACCTTCGGCGAAGGCGGTGGCGTAATTACCAATTCACAAGCCTGGTACGACCGCATGACCAGCCTGCGTAACCATGGCAGCAAAGTACGTTATTACCACGACGAAATTGGCTACAACTGGCGCATGGGCGGTATCGAAGGCGCTATACTTGAAGTAAAGCTTAAGTACATTGATGGCTGGAATCAAAGAAGAAAAGATATAGCAGCCCGTTATAAAAATGAAATCAGCAATGCCGCTGTAACATTTCAGGTACTACCCGAATGGGCCGATTCTGTTTACCATTTGTTTGTAATTACAGTACCTGACCGGGATCATTTTATGGCTTACATGAATGAGCATAATATTTACCCCGGACTTCACTACCCGGTGCCCTGTCACCTGCAAAAAGCCTACCAACATCTCGGATATACCGAAGGTGCTTTCCCTAATAGCGAGTATCTTGCCGCACATTGTGTATCATTGCCCATGTATGCAGAATTGAAAGATGAAGCAGTGGACTATATCATAGAAACTATTAACGCCTATAAATAATATGCAGGAGCAGAGCTGGACCATAGGGATATTGTGCTATAACGAAGCCGGAACTATTTCGAAGGAAATTGAGAAGACAATATCTGTATTGCGTCAAATGACTTCTGTATTTGAAATACTGGTAGTAGATGATGGCAGCACCGACGGCAGTACCGACATTCTGCGGAAAGTCGCTGCAGCGTATCCGGAGGTGAAGCCCATTATTTTTGAAAAAAACAGAGGCATCGGCGCCGGACTGAATGAAATTTACGCAACTGCACAATATGAAAACGTAGTGGCCACCGCCGGCGACGGGCAGTTTGATGTGCAGGAACTGATACCCTTCCGGAACTTTCCGGACAGCCAATTCATCTCTTTCTACCGAAAAGAAAATACCGTTTATAATGGCTACCGGAATGCGCTTTCTTTTCTAAACAGAAAATTGAACGAAAAGCTTTTAGGTATAACGGTGAAGGATGTGAACTGGGCTCAGGTGTACAAGCGACAACACTTGCTAAAGCTGGATCTACAACTGAAAAGCTCGCTGGTAGGCAGCGAAATATGCGCCAAATTGCTTTATGGCGGAATAACCATCGAACATTCTGAATCGAAATACCTACCACGCGTTTATGGAACCAGTAAAGGCTCTTCCTTTAAAACCGTAATTAAAGCAGTAAAGGACATTGGTATATTATTGCGCGTGATGCGGAAATTCAGACGGCAGCACCGGCGTAATTTTCTTACAGGCGGCAATGCCTGAACCGCATAATTCCGCAGGTCAGGCATATCGCTGCACATAAGTTCATAGTTCACATTCGCTCAATTATCATTGTAACATGAATCAAACCAACTTACGTAACATTTTCTGGGGGCTTGCGGCCGCCCTTTTTGTAGTTATGCTGTTTATGGTGCCGCAGTACGGCATTTCAGGTGATGAGGTAACGCAGTACGACTATGGTACTTCTGTATGGAATTATCTGAAGACATTTGGGGCCGATAAAACTGCCGTGAGCGGGGTGTATCTCGAAAATACACAATCGCTTTATGGTGGTTTTTTTGATGGCTTTGCAGCCATGCTGATCGACTGGTTTAAACCGAAAGATGAATTTCTGTTACGTCACTATTGGAATATGTGCTTCGGATTTGCGGGTTTGGTGTTTGGCGGTTTACTGGCCAAAGAGCTTGCCGGCTGGCGTGCAGGAATTATTGCACTGATATTCCTGGTATGTACTCCCCGCTTCTTTGGCGAAATATTCAACAATCCAAAAGATATTCCTTTCGCAACAGGTTATGTAGCCGCTTTACTGTGTACCGTTCGCTGGTTCAAACAAATGGATGCACCCCGTTGGAAAACCACCATACTACTTGGTTTGTCCATTGCGCTGGCTATTAGCGTTCGTATTGGTGGTATTCTGGTTATTGCCTACCTCGGTATGTTCTACCTTATTGAGCTATGGCGCCGTAAGGCACTGGGAACCCCGGTTATGGGTAAAAGCCTGAAACATTTGGTAGTTGCTCTGGTGATTGGATGGCTGGGAGCCTGTATCTGGTGGCCTTATGCCCTCGAAGATATTATCAACCATCCATTCGAAGCGCTCAAAGTTATGAGCGCGTACCCGCTCAATATTACCACGCTCTACAAAGGCGTTGAAATTCGCACTACCGATATTCCTGCCGACTATTTACCCACTTGGCTTAGTATTGGCACGCCACTATTCCTGCTATTCGGTTTTATAGGTGCATTATTCTTTATTCCCCGCTGGGTAAAGCGGGAGCATAGCACCGCACCCTTGTTGCTATTGTTTGCATTCCTGTTTCCTATTGCCTATATCATTTATAAGAAGTCGGTAGTGTACGACGGTATGCGACATATCATGTTTGTATTGCCCTTGCTTACTATTCTGGCGGCACTGTTTATTGAAGAATTACTGCGTATATTTAGTCAGCGCAAGCCTTTCCAGTATGGTGTTATCGCAGTAACATTGGTACTAATGGCACTGCCCATACGGCATATGCTGGCCAACCATCCCAACCAATATGTCTACTTCAATGAGTTTTCAGGCGGCCTCAAAAATGCCTATGGTAATTATGAAACCGACTACTATTTTAATTCGGTTAAAGAAGCATTTGTATGGCTTCAAGAAAATAAACTGAAACAGTTCAAGCCTACACCCGAAAAAGATTCTATTTTGGTGGCTTCCAACGCGCCGGCTATGGTAAAACAATATGTGCGCATCAGCGGCCTGCCTGTCAAGTTTGTATATGTGCGTTATTACCAACGTAGCGAAAGCGATTGGGACTATGGTATTTTCATGACCCGCTTCCTCGACAAAGAACAACTGGTTAAAGGTTATTTCCCGGGCGACAAACCCGCACATGTGATAACAGCCGATGGCGTTCCACTTACAGTAGTGCAGGAAAATGATCCGCAACGCAGAGCCTTTAAAGGTCAGGAAGCCCTAAAGACCGGCGATAACGCAAGGGCTTTAACATTACTGCGCGAAGCTGCCACCCAATATCCTTCCGACGTGGAAATATGGCGCAACCTGGCTATTGCAGCCTACCAGGCCGGCGATAACGCCGAGGCCGAAAATGCCATTGGTAAAGCCTATGATTTATCTACAACCGACATTGGTACTGCCAATACAGCGGGCTCTATTTATATGCAGACCGGTAACTTTAATAAAGCACTGCAGGTGTTTGGAAAAATGGCAGAAGACAATCCCGAAGCTGCGGAAGCCTGGCTGGGACTGGGACAGGCACAGGCAGCACTGAAAAATTATCCGCTGGCGATAGACAATATTAACAAGGCATTGGCCCTCGACGCCCGGTACGCTGCACAGGGTTATATGGCGCTAGCCTATATTTACCAACAACAGGGCGATATGGCTACTGCACAAAAATATGCTGCTGCAGCCCAGCAGGCCGGCGGGAGATAATGTTCACCCCCAATAAACTAAAAAGCTACAGAGCCGATGGTACGTCCTCTGTAGCTTTTTGCATTTGTAACGATCTCGGGGCGCTACCGACCGAGCGTATAGTGAAATCAAAACCATTTCATATGCGACAACTGATTTAATATTTACAGTCGACCCATTGGCGGAAACTCATTGAGAAAAACATGGATGCAGGTTGATTATTCCGACATGCGCGTCACATCCAAAAAGCCAGCAACACTGCGACGGACCTGCTCAAAAAAATATTCAAATCAAAAATTTGGATATGATAAACAGTGTTCAGTATATTTGCAGCGTATATTATGGGAATATCTGAAAGAAAAGAACGGGAACGGCAGGAGATGCGTGAACGTATCATTGAGGCGTCGATGAAAATGTTTATCGAGGAAGGATACGAAAAAACCTCTATTCGCAATATTGCCGAAAAAATCGAATACAGTCCTGCCACACTTTATCTGTATTATAAGGATAAAGACGAATTACTGTACGATGTGCAGGCCAGGGCCTTCGACAAACTTTTACAGGAGTTTCAGAGTTCGGTGAAGAGCCGCAGTCCGATGAAGCGGCTGGAGCAAATATGCGAGGCCTATATTCGCTTTGGGCTCACACAAGGTGAACTATACAGCCTCATGTTTATTATACGCGCACCCATGAATGTAGTGGAAGACCACGAAAAATGGGAAAACGGTCAGGCTGCCTATAACCTCTTGTTCTCAGCCGTATCGGAATGCATTGATAAAGGCTTGCTGCGCTATAAAGATGCTTATACAGCAGCGCTTTCTATATGGTCTATCGGTCATGGCTTAATCGCTCTTAACTACTGCTGCCGTTTTAAAGTAATGCATTTGGAAGACAACCAGGTAGAACCGCTGATCCAGAATACTGTCCGGGAATTCCTCAAACTTATAAAGGCCTAGAGCTTTGGGCTCTATTTTTTTGGCCTATCAACTAAACATCGTTCATTATGTTTACATCAATCATCAGAATATCCTTGTTTTTCGTTCTTTTGTTGCCTTTAGGGTCGCAGGCACAAAATACAGCAGTATTGGACGCCTATGTACGGGAAGCCCTGGAAGCCAATACCGGCTTGCAACAACAACAGCTACAACTTGAAAAAGCATTGTATGCACTTAAAGAAGCCAGATCTCTATTCGGGCCATCCGTCAGTTTAAATGCCACATATACCCGGGCGGCGGGTGGCAGAAGCATCGACTTACCTGTAGGTGATATGCTGAATCCGGTGTACAGCACATTGAACCAGCTTACAGCCTCTGGTCGGTTCCCACAAATAGAAAACGAGTCGGTTTTGTTTAATCCTGACAATTTCTATGATGCCAAATTACACACTACGCTACCCCTCATCAACCTGGAAATCGGATACAACAAGCGCATAAAAAATAAACTCATCGACCAGCAACAGGCAGCCATAAATATTTATAAGCGCGCATTAATCAAGGATGTCAAAACCGCGTACTATCAATACTACCAGTCGCGCAGCGCCCTCGACATATACAAGAGCAGTTTACAACTGGTATTGGAGCATGTACGTGTCAATGAAAGCCTGTACCGCAACGGTGTACGGAATGCTACCGCCCTTACCCGCTCGCAGGCCGAGCAGGCTAAAGTGGAAGCTGCCATTAAGCAGCAGGAGTATGCCTGCACCAATGCTGCAGCCTATTTTAATTTCCTTTTAAACCGTGATCTAAATGCTGAAATTAAACTGGATGACCTGGAGCCTGCACAAATGTTGGATGGCGATGCTGTACAAAAGCCGGCTTATCAACGGGAAGAACTGAGCCAGTTGAATCATCTGATGAGCATCAGCGACCTAAGTGTCCGCATGCTGAAGAGTAATCAGCTTCCCCGGCTCAACGCCTTCCTGGATCTGGGATCACAGGCTTTTAACTTTCAGGTAAACAGTAAATCGATGTACTATATCGGCGGACTGAGCCTTCAGTGGGATTTATTTGCCGGAGGACGCAACAAGCACAGGATGCTGCAGGCACAGGCCGAACAGCGTACAATAGCTTCGAAATATACGGAGGCTGAACGCGCGCTGTCATTGCAGGAAGAACAAAGCAGAAACAATCTGCTCGCCGCACGCGAGCAACTTAAAAGCGCCCGGGTTCAGGTAGCACTTGCACAACGCTACTTTAACGACCAGTTAAAAGCCTACAAAGAAGGCAGCCTGCTTTATATCGAACTGGCCGATGCTGAAACACAACTAACCACTGCGCGCCTTTCGGCCTCAGTAGCCGAAGCCTCCGTAGGTATTGCACTTGCCGAGCTGGAAAGAAATACAGCGGCCTACGAACTATAAACGTTGTGCCGGAAACCAATATTTAAGAACAAGATAAACCTCCAATATGAACAGAATACTTATTCCCCTGGCCTTTGTATTATGGTTGGTATACGGATGTGGCGGTAAACAGGAAGCTTCCTTTACACAGCCTAACGACCGGATACCAGTTAAAGTGATGCCACTACTTAACGCAGCGCCCACCGATACGCTGATTGTTTCAGGAAAATTTATGACCGACAATGAAGTGCCGTTATCCTTTAAAACAGGCGGTGTGGTGGATCGGGTTATGGTTGATGAAGGCAGCAGTGTGCAGGCAGGACAACTGCTGGCCACGTTACATTTAAACGAAGTGAACTCAATGCTGTCGCAGGCTACGCTGGCGCTTGAAAAGGCAGAACGTGATTTACAACGTGTAACCAATTTGTATAAAGATAGCGTTGCCTCACTGGAACAATTGCAAAATGCAGGAACCGCCCGAGATCTGGCCAGACAACAATTATCTGTAGCACAATTTAACCGCAGGCATTCCGAGATAAGGGCACCCCGTGCAGGCTACGTGCTGCGTAAACTGGCCAGCGAAGGACAGGTGGTAGGACCAGGTATGCCGGTATTACTGGTTAATAGTGCAGGCAGCGCCGACTGGATACTTCGGGTAGGATTGAGTGACAGCGATTGGCGCAGGGTGAAGAAGGGTGACAATGCCGAGGTGGGCCTGAGCGCAGGTGCAGCATTTTGCAGAGCAGTGGTATTAAGAAAAGCAGAAGCGGCCGATCCTTATTCCGGATCCTTCTTCGCCGACCTGCAACTGAATCAGGCGCCGCAAAACAGTGTTGCCAGCGGTATGTACGGCACCGCACGCATTTTTACATCGGGCCGCTCTGCCACAACAACAGAAGACAAATGGTCGATTCCGTATGACGCGCTGCTGGATGGCGATGGCAGCAATGGCTTCGTATTTGTAACTGCTGACAGCAGTACAGTAAAAAAAATACCAGTACGTGTAGACGCGCTTAACCGGGATATGATAACGGTGACGGGACCTTTCCCGGAAAGTAGTTTGCTGATTCTTTCCGGAAGTGCCTATTTGAATGAGGAGAGCAAAATAAGGATAGTGCCCTGAAGCTCAAGTCCCAGGTATAACCCCGCAAAGTACATTTCTTAAAAACAGAGCTAAAGCTGAAACAATGAAAATTGCGTCCTATGCAGTAAAGAATTATCAGTTTACCCTGATCATTTTTATAATGATTATAGTACTCGGTATTTCTACCATACTCACCATGCCCAGGAGCGAAGATCCTGAAATGCATGCACCCGTTTATACGGTTACCGTAATCTATCCCGGCGCCAGTCCCGGCGACATGGAAGACCTGGTCATTAATCCTCTCGAAAAGGAAATTTATCAACTTGAAAATATCAAAAGACTGCGTACGGTAATTGGCGATGGATTTGCTGTTATACGCGTAGACTACAAATATGAAAGCGATGTGGAAGCCAAGTACCAGGAAGTGGTCAGACTGGTGAACACGATGCGTGGTGAATTACCCGCAGAGATTTATGCTTTAAAAGTAGAAAAATGGCAACCATCAGATGTCAATATCCTGCAAATGGCATTGATATCCGAAAATACCCCGCGTGACCGCTTGCGTTTGCATGCAGATCGATTGCAGGAACAACTTGAGAAGATAACCGACCTGAAGAATGTAAAGGTGCACGGTCTGCCTGATCAACAGGTAAGAATAGAGTTGAATCTGCAAAAAATGAACGAAATGAATTTGCCGCCGGCACTCATTATCGGTAGCCTGCAAAGTGAGTTGGCAAATATTCCGGGTGGTAGTATAGTGGCCGGCAGCAAGACCTATAATGTAAAGACAAGCGGTAGTTATAGCTCAGTCGACGAAATCAATCATACTATAGTACATACGGCCAATGGCAAAAATGTACTGCTAAAAGATATTGCCAATGTGTATTACGGTTATGATGATGAAAAATACGCAACGCGCCTCAACGGCTATCGTTGTATTTTCGTTACCGCGGCTTTGAAGGACGGGGCTAATATCAGTGCAGCGCAAAAGAAATATAAACCGGTAATTGAGCGCTTTAAAAATGATCTGCCCGGTAATATTGATTTTGTCGCACATTTCGATCAGGCCGACAATGTGAACGAGCGACTGGGCGGCCTTGGCACCGATTTTATCATTGCGATCCTTCTTGTAGCTGTGACCCTGCTGCCGCTTGGATCACGCCCGGCTATCATTGTAATGATATCTATCCCTTTGTCGCTGGCCATGGGAATTATACTGCTCAATGCCTTCGGATATAATCTAAATCAGCTAAGCATCGTTGGTTTGGTGGTAGCCCTGGGCTTACTCGTCGACGACAGTATAGTAGTCGTTGAGAACATAGAACGATGGATGCTGGAAGGTCATACCCGTATGGAAGCCACCCTTAAAGCTACAGGGCAGATTGGGAAAGCTGTTATTGGCTGTACCGCCATGCTGGTAATTGCATTTTTGCCCATAGCCTTTATGCCGGAAGCATCGGGCGACTTTATCCGAAGTCTTCCCTTAGCTGTAATGTTCTCGGTTCTATCGTCCATGCTGGTATCCCTCACGGTAATTCCCTTTCTCTCCAGCCGTTTACTAAAAGAGCATCACAATCCCGAAGGTAACTGGTTTATGAGGGCACTCAAGGCTGCAATTCATAAAAGCTATGCTCCTTTACTGGAGCGCGCACTGATACATCCCTGGAAGACCATAGGCATCGCGGTATTGATTTTTGCCGGCTCGGTATTTGTATTTAAGATCATTGGTTTCAGCCTGTTTCCGGCATCGGAGAAACCACAGTTTCTTATCAATATCACTACCCCTCCGCAATCTAACCTGGCTTATACCGACACTATTGTACGGCAAATTGAACAGGCATTGAAGAAGGACACCAATGTTCAGTATTTCGCGGCTAATATAGGCAAAGGAAACCCCAGGATTTATTACAACGAGATGCAGGAGAATGAACGGAGCGATTATGCCCAGATCTTTGTTCAGTTACACAAGCAGGTTACGCCCGCTGAAAAGCTTGCCCTTATAGATCGCTACCAAAAGCAATGGACACCTTATCCGGGAGCCCGCGTGGAGCTGAAAAACTTTGAACAGGGCACCGGTATCACTGCACCCATCGAAGTACGGATTTATGGCGACGATCTGGATACCATGCGCATGCTGGCTGCAAGGGTAGAAACGATGTTGAAAGAGATGGAGGGAACCATTTATGTCAACAATCCCTTGAGTACGCAGAAAACCGATTTACGGGTGGCCATCGATAAGGAGCAATCCAGAATGCTGAATATTCCAACCGTGAACATCGACCGCGCTGTACGCATGGCTATCAGTGGCATCAATATTGGAAATTATAATGACAAGAATGGTAACGACTACGACATCCTTGTAACAGCAGGCAAACCCGGCCGGCCCGATCTGGATGTACTCCGACAGGTGACGGTCAACAACGGCGTGGGAACGGCGATTCCTCTGAGCCAGATCGCACAAATCAGGATGGAACAATCACCAATCAATATCAACCACCACGAAAAACAAAGGGTTGTTACCGTTAAGTCTTTTGTAAAGAAAGGATATTTGGCCGACAGGCTGATACAAGCCACCATCGATAAAATGGATCAGATGCAAATGCCCCCGGGCTACAGCTATGGCATGGGTGGCGAAGTAGAATCAAGACAGGACTCTTTCGGTGGATTCAGTACAATTATCATCGTTACGATCTTCCTGTTTATTGCCGTGTTGATACTGGAATTCCGTACGTTCAAAAGCACCCTGATTGTGCTTTCGGTCATTCCACTGGGTATAGTAGGCGCCGCTATGGCTTTATGGATAACAGGAAATTCACTGTCCTTTGTAGCCATCATCGGATTAATTGCACTAGCGGGTATTGAGGTAAAAAATACGATCTTGCTCGTAGATTTTACCAACCAATTGAGAGCCGAAGGCAAAGCACTGGATGAAGCTATCAGGGAGGCGGGCGAAATCCGGTTTCTGCCAATTGTGCTGACTTCCCTAACCGCTATTGGCGGACTTATTCCGATTGCAATATCCACCAATCCACTGATTGCACCATTAGCCATTGTGCTTATTGGCGGATTAATTAGTTCAACGCTCTTATCACGCGTAGTAACGCCTGTGGTGTATAAACTACTGCCGCCGGGTGTAGTGGTTAATAAATAAACTATTCACAAAACCCCGGTGCTTTTATTAATTCAGTAATCTGCGCTCCATTTGACCGGAGCAATATTATTGCAAAACTTTTTTCAGTATCCAATTAAAAAAAGCGCGGATGTTGTAGAGACAGCATCCGCGCTTTTTTACTTATGCGCCTAAAGGGTTTCTTTCAGCCAGTTGAAAAATTCTCTCTGCCATACCAGGCCATTGTGCGGGCGTAGTATCCAGTGGTTTTCTTCGGGGAAGTACAGCAATTTACTTTTGATGCCTTTTAACTGGGCAGCCTGAAAAGCCTGTTGTCCTTGTCCTATAGGTACCCTGAAATCGCGACCACCCTGAATTATCAAAATGGGCGTATTCCATTTGTCAATGTAGTTCGATGGGTTATACTGTTCGTAGGATTTAGGTGTAGGTTTTGACCAGTAGTCACCGCCCAGATCCCAGTTAGCAAACCAGAGTTCCTCGGTAGTTCCGTACCAGCTCTTCATATCAAACAGTCCATTATGCGCAATCAAAGTTTTAAAGCGGTTGTTGTGAATACCTGCCAGCATATACACACTGTAGCCGCCATAGCTGGCGCCAACGCAACCCAGGCGGTCTTTGTCTACATAAGGTTCTTTTGCCACATCATCAATGGCCGCCAGATAGTCCTGCATAGGCATACCTCCCCAGTCGCCGCTGATAGCTTCGTTCCACCGGGTACCCCAACCAGGCATACCCCGGCGGTTAGGGGCCACAACGATATAGCCTTCTGCAGCCATCAACTGGAAATTCCATCGGATGCTGTAAAATTGCGACAGCGCCGACTGCGGTCCACCCTGACAGTACAGTAAGGTTGGATACTTTTTTGCCGGATCAAAATTGGGCGGATAAATCACCCAAACACCCATATCCTTGCCGTCGCTGGTTTTTACTATGCGCAACTTTGTTTCACTCAATCCAATGCTATTGTAAGTTGCGTCATTGGTATGCGTAAGCGCCTGCATCGAACCATCGCCCAGGTTGACGCGGTACAACTCTGCCGCATGGTTCATGTCAGTTCGGGAAACTATCAGATTGTTTTGAACCTGGGCGTAAATTCCGGTGATGTCGAAATTCCCGGACGTGATCTGGCGCACGGCGGGTGCGATGCGTACCATAAGATTTGCGGGAACAGCTACGGTAAATAACTGTTGCGTGCCTTTAATGGCCGCGTTAAAATACAGGGCGTCCGACTTATTGCTCCAAATAAATCCTCCATCAACAGTTTCATCCCATGCAGCAGTTACATTCATCTTTGCTTTGGTTTGTACATCCATTACAACGATATCATTCTTATCTGCTTCGAAGCCATCACGCTTCATACTAAGCCAGGCTATCTTTTTGCCATCGGGGCTGAAAGCCGGACTCATGTCGTAACCCGGCATGCCTTCGGTCAGGTTGCTGGTTTTTCCATCACTGATGTCGTATGCGTAAAGGTCGGTATTGGTACTTACCGCATAAGCCTTGCCAACTTTCTTTTTGCACACATAAACAATGGTTTTGCTGTCGGGGCTGAATACAAAATCTTCAGAACCTCCAAAAGGTTTTTGCGGACTGTCGTAAGGTTCTCCTTCAAGTAAGTCCTTAACAGGCGTTCGCGGGTTATCAATGCTTGCCAGGAAAATATGGTTTACCGTTCCGTCACTCCAGGTATCCCAGTGTCTATAATTTAAATCACTATAGATTTGCACATTGCTTTTACCTGCGTCCTGGTACAGGTCCTTACCGTACACTTTCGCCGTTTGTACAGGCTTGGAAAAAGCTACCCATTTACCATCAGGAGAAATTCGAAGGTTTTCGGCATCCTTCACCTGTACGGAAATGGTTGTCCAGGTTTTGCCACCATCGGTACTCCTTACCAGTTCGTCGCCTTGCACAGCATAAAGGCCATTTTTATCCCACTGTACAAAGGATCTGCCGGCAAGCAGTTCGGTAGTAGCCGACTGGCCCGTTGAAGTATTCAGCAGAAAGTATTCGCTATTTGTTTTTTCTGTACTGATATCGGTCTTTGATACCTTATACAGCAGAGATGTAGCATCGGGTGTGGCGGTTATGGCTGAGACCCTTCCCAGGGACCACAGCAATTCCGGCGTCATCACCTTTTGCGCCTGTGCATACCAGGGCATCAATGCGAACAGGAACAAGGAAATTTTCTTCATTCTGATTTTCTATTTTAAAGTAATTAATTATGAAAACAGGTTGTGCAAATTTGCTGCATGCTGATGAGCTTGTCTTGCCCCAATGGGGGTGATTTCAAAGAAAAATCTGGCGATATTGTTCTTCGTCGAAGCGCATTACTATGAACTTTCCGTCCTTTTCAATGATCGGGCGCTTGATAATACTATTATGTTCCATCATAATTTGTACAGCTCTTGCCTGCGAATTCACCGAAGCTTTGGTTGCTTCGTCCAGATCGCGCCAGGTAGTACCTTTTTTATTGATAACATTTTCCCAACCCAGTTCTTTACACCAGGCAGTCAGTTTCGTTTTCGTAATACCTTTCTTTTTATAATCATGGAATTCATAGGGAATGCCCTGCTCTTCAAGCCAGGCCCTGGCTTTCTGAACGGAATTGCAATTAGGAATGCCATATACTGTGTAATTGCCGGTAACCATATTTTTTAAGTTGCGAATGTGTAATTGGAATTTCAAATTCCTGCAAAAATACAGGATGCAGGCCGGAAGCGTCTGCTTAATTAGCATTGCAGGTAGAAATCCTTATTGGCAGATTGCCTATATTCGCCCGGTTATTATTCGCAGCATTATGTCGCAGACCGATTTTTTAGTTATTGGATCAGGAATAGCAGGATTAACTTTTGCAGTAAAAACTGCGCGCCGGTTTCCCAAGAAAACCATTACCATTCTTACCAAGGCCTACGCCGACGAAACAAATACCAAGTACGCGCAGGGAGGCATTGCCGTGGTTAACGACGACACGGGCGATACTTTTGAAAAGCATATCAAAGACACGCTGATAGCCGGCGACGGCCTATGTAATGAAGATACTGTAAGGACTGTAATTACGGAAGGGCCTGAGCGTGTAGCGGAGATAATAGAATGGGGTGCACGATTCGATAAAAATGCGGAGGGCGAATATTTACGTGGCAAAGAAGGCGGACATTCAGAATACCGCATCCTGCACCATAAGGACATTACAGGTTTCGAAATTGAACGTTCGTTGCTGGCGGAAGCCGCCCGCTATCCGAATATAATAGTAAATAACCACTGGTTTGTTGTCGATATCATAACGCAGCACCATTTGGGTTACCTCGTATCCAAATCTACCCCCGATATTGAATGCTACGGCGTGTATGTACTGGATATGCATACCGGACAAATTGAGCAATTGCTGGCCAAAGTAACCCTGATGGCTTCGGGCGGTTGCGGGCAGGTGTACCGCACCACTACCAATCCACGCATTGCCACCGGCGATGGCATCGCGATGGTTTACCGCGCAAAGGGACGCATCGAAAACATGGAATTTATTCAGTTTCACCCTACAGCTTTATACGAGGTGGGTGAAAGCCCCTCCTTTTTGATTACGGAAGCTGTACGCGGTGACGGAGGTATATTGCGGAACAAAGACGGGGAGGCGTTTATGGAGCGTTATGACGCCCGTAAGGACCTTGCCCCACGCGACATAGTAGCGCGGGCCATAGACAGCGAAATGAAGCGCACAGGTACCGAACATGTGTACCTCGACTGCAGGCATATGGATCCCGACAGGTTTCTGCATCATTTCCCCAACATATATGAACGCTGTCTGAAATCCGGCATCGACGCCTTGAAGCAGATGATACCCGTAGCACCCGCTGCGCATTATTGCTGTGGTGGCATAAAAACGGATGCATACGGCCGCACCTCCATCCGCAATTTGTATGCCTGCGGTGAATGTGCCAGTACGGGTCTGCATGGTGCCAATCGACTTGCCAGCAATTCCTTACTCGAGGCACTGGTATTCGCCCATCGCTGTCATACAGATACCGTAGCCATTATTGACCAAATTGAATTCCGTACGGATATTCCGGACTGGGATGCAGCAGGTACTACACAACCTAAAGAAATGATCCTTATTACACAAAGCCTCAAAGAGCTGCAATCAGTAATGAGCGATTATGTAGGTATTGTACGCAATAATGTACGCCTCGAACGTGCCATGCGCCGCCTCGATCTGCTGCATGAAGAAACAGAACGGCTCTACGAAACTACTACCCTGAGCCCGCAACTCGGCGAACTGCGCAACCTGATTACGATTGGTTATCTTATCGTGAAAGGTGCACAGTTCCGCAAAGAGAGCAGGGGCCTGCATTTCAATACCGACTATCCTGAGCACAGCAAACGCATTGAAAACATGGTGCTGTAACGTAAACCATTTCCAATATAAAACCGACCTTTTCCTGTTCCAGGCGCACACATTCAAACTAAGCGTGTCACCTGTACGGGTACAAACCAACGGCGCATTTAGTCAGGATGTCTTTGTAGGGTAAACCCCCGCTATGAAGTTCATTCGCATCCTCGGTCTGCTGTGTATGCTGGTACAGGTGGTTGATAGTTTTTCACAAACGGATACAATGTTTTGGTTTGCTGCGCCCGAACTAAGTGCAGGTCAAAACCTGGACCTGCCCATTATACTCCGGCTGGTATCCGGAGCACAACCAGCCATAGTTACCGTTGCACAGCCTGCAGGCGGCGGCATGCCCACACAAACACTGAATTTGAATGCCAACAGTCTCGCATCTGTGGACCTTACACCCTGGATCGATTTGCTCGAATGCAAACCGGGAAACACCGTATTGAATACGGGTCTGAACATCAGGGCATCTACTCCCATATCGGCGTACTACGAGGTAATCGGCGCCGATTTGAATCCTGAAATGTTTGTGTTGAAAGGCCGGAACGCGCTGGGTTACCAATTTCTCGTTTCGGCGCAAACAACTTCGGCAAATAATGCTGCGTACACACCCCTCCCTTTTTCTTCATTTAACATAATAGCTACGGAAGACAGCACAGTGGTGACCATTCGTGCCTCCGCCGACATCGTAGGACATGTGGCTAATGTATTATTTAATATACAACTTGACAAAGGGCAAACCTACGCAGCTATAGCCGCTTCCGGCCTGCCTGCCGGGCATTTGGCCGGATCACAAGTGAGTGCCAGTAAACCCATCGCCATTACGATCAGTGACGACTTGGTAACGAATCCGTTCTATGGAGGATGCGCCGATGTAATTGGCGAGCAAACAGTTCCGGTATCGGTTGTTGGCAGCCAGTATATAGCGGTCAACGGACAATTATTTGCACCCCACGACCAGGTATTTATCACAGCCATCAATAACGGAACCCAGGTGTTTAGAAACGGGGTTCTGCTCACCACCCTGAATGCTACGGCAACTTATATGACGGATATTGGCGGCGATGCATGTTACATTACTACATCGTCACCAGCCTACGTGTACCAGATGACCGGCATAGGATGTGAATTTGGAGCAACGGTACTGCCACGACTGGATTGTACGGGGAGCAGAAGCGTGCGGTTTGCCCGATCCTCCAATGAGCAGTTGCACCTTAATATCGTAACGAAGACGGCCGGTATAAACGGCTTCACCCTTAATGGTTCGACCGCTGTGCTTACCGCCGCCATGTTTGATACAGTACCCGGAACCAATAGCGAATGGAGCTTTACATCAACAGAATTACCGCTATCTGCCTATCCGGCAGGATCTGTAATACACGTCCGTAATCAGGATCAGCTCTTTCATCTCGGCATACTCAATGGCGGAGCTGCGGGCGGTACTACCGTAGGGTATTTTAGCGACTATGGTAATGCCCTGAATGCACACATTATCGCATCAGACACAATTCTATGCGCCGGCGAAACGCTCGTATTGAGTACCTCTGACGCGGGTTCCTTAATCTGGCAGGGACCCCACGGTTATATTAGTACGGCCGACACGGCAATCATTACAAATATGACTTCCGAACAAGAAGGATATTACCGGTTGACAACTGATATTCCCGGCTGCGGGTTTGCAACCGACTCGGTATATGTGCGGATAGCAGCCACTGCAGATACTTCAGTGGCGGTACAAATATGTGAGGGCGTCAGCTTTTTGGGGCATTCAGTAAGTGGTAACTATACCGACACTTTATACACATTAGATGGCTGCGATAGCGTGGTGCATCTGTCCTTGTCGGTGCGTATGCATTCAGGTTATGACACTACTGTCACCATTTGTAGCGAACAATACTACTACGCCGGAGGCGCCATGCGCAATCAGGCGGGCTGGTACACCGACACGTTTCGTAATGCAGCAGGTTGTGACTCGGTTGTACGCACACGCCTGGAAATAGAAGAGGAAGTAAAGCGGTGTCATTGCTTTGTGCAAATCCCCAACGCATTTACACCTAACGGAGATGGAATTAATGATGATTTTAAAATAACGGTCAATCCGGATTGTGTGCTCAAGCGTTTTGCCCTGACCATATACAACCGATGGGGAGAACGCGTGTTTCAAACAATGGATATAAGCCATAGCTGGAACGGGTATACAGGTAGCAGGCCCGCAGATATAGGCACCTATATGTTCATTGCCGAATGGACCGGTTCTTTCTCCGGGAAGGCCGAACAGTCGAAAGGTGATTTGATATTATTGCGCTGAGCCCTTATCAGATGTAATACAACGTTAAAGGTCCGGTGAGGCAATATTAAAAGAAGCGTTTCTTAGACACACCCATCTGACGCAAAAGCGCACTGGCCCGGTAACGATCTTCACGATACGTATCGTACAAGGCATCCATGCCTGCCAGTACATAATCGGCGCCCAGCTCGTCGCACCAGTGCAGCAATCCTTTTGGATAATTTACTCCTTTGGTCATGGCAAGTTCAATATCCTGCTTGTCGGCCACCTGCCATTGCAAAGCATCTACAGCTTCATTGATCAGCATCAGCAAAATGCGTTCTGCAATCTTTTTACCCTTTTCCTCATTGATGTCAGCAGTGGGCTGCGCGGCATTTTCAGCATAATTGTAAAATCCACGCCCCGTTTTGCGTCCGAGCCATCCGGCTTCCAACAGTCTTTTCTGTGAAAAGGACGGCTTATACCGGGGATCATAAAAGAGGGATCGGAACACAGTTTCTGTTACCACGTAGTTCACATCGTGACCAATGTAATCCATCAGCGTAAAAGGCCCCATTCTAAAGCCTGCCAAGCTGGTCATAGCCCAGTCGATAGTAGCCATATCAGCAATTCCTTCTTCATAAATACGGAGTGCTTCGCTATAAAAGGGGCGCGCCACGCGATTTACAATAAATCCGGGTGTGTCCCGTGCGAGTACCGGCGCCTTGCCCCATTGCAACATCAGCTGTTTTATTTCCTCTGCCAGTCCTTCCCTGGTTTGAACGGCGGGTATAACTTCGACCAACGCCATTATTGGTGCCGGATTGAAGAAATGGATGCCCAAAACCCTTTCGGCATGCTTGCATGCTGCGGCTATGGATGCAATTGACAGGGAAGAAGTATTGGACGCCAGAATGCATTGCTCTGTAACAACGGCTTCTAATGCAGCAAAGACGGATTTTTTGACTTCCAGATCTTCGACAATGGCTTCGATTACAAGACCACAATCGGCGAAAGCGCTCATATCCGACACAAAATGCAGCCGCTCCAATATGGAAGCCGCATTGGTCAGCTTTCCTTTTTCTTCCAGTTTCCTGAGCGCTGTAGCCAAATTGGTTTTGCTTCGCTCGAGGGCTTGTGGATTTGTATCAAATATTATAGTTGGATGTCCTGAGCTTGCTGCTATCTGGGCAATTCCACTGCCCATTGCTCCGCTGCCTATTACACCTACCGAAAAGTTTTTATCTGCCTGCATCTGCCGCTTATTTTTTAGAAGTCGACAAAATTAAAAAAATCCTGCTGATGCAGGATTTTTAATCATATGGTTCGTTATGGTCAGGATCAGAATTTGTTTTTCCACATCATACTTTCCACGGGACGAATGGTACGTTCGGTGTATTTCGCGTTCTTTTTGGTGTTGTATTTGTTCTCCACCTCGCCATCTACCGGAAAGTAAATCAATTGCCCTATAGGCATACCGGCGTATATACGCACCGGATGCACGCAGGAAATTTCCAGGGTCCATGTATTGCAGAAGCCTACATCGCCCTTGCCCGCCGTAGCATGTATATCAATACCCAGGCGACCCGTCGAAGACTTCCCTTCAAGAAAGGGGACATGCGCATGTGTTTCCGTATATTCTTCGGTAACACCCAGGTACAACACGCCGGGTTGCAGTACATAGCCTTCTTCTGGTATTTCAAAATGCCGGATGGTATTATGCTTGCGCGCATCCAGTATTTTATCCTCGTAAACAGCTAAGTGTTTGCCCAGATGTACATCGTAGGAGTTGCTACCTAAATATTGTATATCGAAAGGCTCAATTACTATGGTGCCTTTTTCTTTTTCTTCAAGAATGCGTGTATCTGAGAGAATCATTTTTCTGCAACGGAGGCGCCAGGCCTTTTTTAAAAAAAGAAAGCAAATCTAATTATTTATAGCTAATTGCACCCGGTCTTTTAACCAGCTGAATTTAAGAGGTTGCAGCCAGTTGCGCTGCAAATCTGCCTTGGTGCCTACCAGATTGTTAAACAGCAGGGTATCGCCATCAATGTATCCCTTATCAATCGCATACTGCACCTGCCCCAGGGGCAGAACTTCGGGCTGCTCTTTCACCAGGAAGGTAATGGAAAGGCGGTCGAAAAGATTGATATCGTATTGCCGCTCCAGACTTTTTACAAGCCGTACCGAGCTGTCGGTGCTGCAGCCGCTTACGGTTACATTGGATTCATCGGCCATGAATACTACAAAACGGCGAAACAGTAATTTGGCCCAGCCTTTCACCGGGGCCCCATGTGCCTGCCATTGTGCGTAAAACTGATATAATTGTTCGTTGATTTCCAGTTCTTCCTTGTCGCTCAAAGGACGGCTGCTTTGATACACCCATACCCGCGATTCTTCAGAAAAGTCGGCCGGAATCAGCGAGCTGATATCGAAATTGTTCATAGCTGCAAAGGTAGCAAAAATGGATGGACCTTCATGCCAGGCATTTACAGGCGTACCACGGTACAATCATCCGGATGGAGTATTTCGCTTCAAGGGAATTTGAATTTTTTACAAAAGTTCGCAAGTACAATAATATGCAGTTGCTTATTCCCAGTCCGCTAAAAATTTGCCAAATACCCTTTGTTTCAGTTCCGGCCATTCTTCTTTGATAATGCTGTAGTAAATCGTGTTGCGCAGCGAGCCGTCGTGGTTGATCATATGATGCCGAAACCTGCCTTCATAGCTTGCGCCAATGCTTTCAATGGCATGCCGCGACCGCAAATTGAGTTCATTGGTTTTAATTTCAACCCGGTTCAGATGCATTATTTCAAAAGCATGTTGCAGCATCAGGTATTTCATGGCTTTGTTGAGTCCCGTTTGGTGAAACCGGCTGCTGATCCAGGTATAGCCGAGTTCGGCTCTTTTGTGCCGCAGTTCTATATCGGTAAAGCGTGTGGTGCCCGCCAGGGTGTTCGATGCTTTATCGATAACCACAAAGGGAATACATGCGGCCTGCTCCCGCTTTTGTACCGCATCTTCCACGAACTGTATTAAATCCCTTTCGGAGCCAATAAAAGTAGCCATAAAAGTAAATAAGTCAGGTTCGGCCAAGGCCAGCGGCTGCAGCTGCTGCACATCGTTTAGCTGCAGGGGACGCAGTAGAACACGCTTGTTTTCCAAAGTGGGAAAGAAATCCATATCAGGGCTTTTGTGTACTAAGTTAGGATAGCGCACAAAAAAAATCCGGTCCGCATGGAACTTTTATAAAATAACTTCCCGCGGACCGGATTCAATATATGCAATTCGCTAGATGGACCGGGCTACCATTTCGGCGATATCCAGTACCTGTACCTGATCTTCCTGCTCTTTGTTCTTTACACCATCCATAAGCATAGTGGTGCAAAACGGACAATTAGCTGCAATAACAGATGCACCGGTTGCCAGCGCTTCTTCCGAGCGTTCGATATTAATCCTTTTGTCGCCGGGTTCATCTTCCTTAAACATCTGAGCACCTCCTGCACCGCAGCAAAGGCCATTTGTTTTGCAGCGTTTCATTTCGACCAGTTCTACATCCAGCGCTTCCAGTACCGCCCGGGGAGCCTCGTAAATATTATTGGCCCTGCCCAGGTAGCAGCTGTCGTGATAAGTAATACGCTTGCCTTTAAATGCACCGCCATCTTTCATCACGATTTTACCTTCGTTGATCAACTGGTTAATAAAGGTGGTATGATGAATTACTTCGTAATTGCCACCCAGCGCGGGGTATTCATTTTTGAAAATATTAAAGCAGTGCGGGCAGGCAGTAACTATCTTTTTCACTTCATAGCCATTCAACAATTGAATGTTGTTATAGGCCATCATTTGGAATAGAAATTCATTTCCCGATCGGCGTGCCGGATCGCCTGTGCACATCTCTTCTTTTCCCATAATAGCGAAAGCAATACCTACCTTATCCAGTATGGTTGCAAAAGCCTTGGTGATTTTCTGTGCCCGCTGGTCGAAACTGCCGGCACAGCCCACCCAAAACAATACTTCCGGCTGTGTTCCTTCGGCCATGTATTCGGCCATTGTTTTTATATGCATGCGCTCTTATATTTAATTGCCCTTGGCGGGCCGTTGCCGTTGAATGCTAAAGCGTTTTTCCGGCAAATTGTTTTACTACCTGACCAGGTGCTTAAGCCACCAGGCGTTTCATGATGCCTATATTGCCGGCATGTAATACGTCGTGGTGCGATGCTGCCATAAATACTTCTTCAATACTGCTCATCTCCACGCCAAAAGTATGGGTTGAATATGGGCTAATAGTTCCAAACAATCCGGCTTTGTAGTCCGCTTCAATATTATCTAAACTGGGCATTAACCTTGATAACATATAATCAATCTCGGTCTGATGAATCCATGCATCAGGCCGGGTACCGTTGCGATACTTCTCCTGCAGGGGTATTTCCTGATTCAACTTCACCTCTGAGCGTATATAGCATAACAGCTCAGTGCTTACCACAATATGGCCCAGGTGCCATGCTATGTTATTGTTGCAACCGGCGGGTATCAGATTCAATTGTTCAATGCTCAGGCTTTGTACCGTTTCTGCAATACGTTTTCGGGTTGCTCTGGCAAATTCAAAAGCGCTGTTCATGTATATTGGTTATATTTTTTGAAGCAATCATTTACTATGCAGCATCAGGCTTCCACCATATCCTCCACCCATTTGTCCCGGTCGTCAGGACTAAATTTCCAGGGAGCCATGTTGTTTTCAATATTGCCAAACATCATATTCCATTCCTGAGGTGCATTACTTTCTTCCATCACCAGATTTCTCCGTAGTTCCATAATGATAGACAGCGGATCAATACTTACAGGGCAGGCTTCCACACAGGCGTTACAAGTGGTACAGGCGCGAAGTTCTTCCGTAGTAATATAATCGTGCAGCAGGGATTTACCATCATCTACAAACTCCTTGTTCCTGTCCATGTTTTTACCTACTTCTTCCAGACGATCCCGGGTATCCATCATTATCTTCCGGGGCGACAGCTTCTTGCCTGTAATATTAGCCGGACAGTTGGCCGTACATCGTCCGCATTCGGTGCAGGCATACGCATCCATCAGGTTTTTCCAGCTAAGATCCTGCACGTCGCGGGCTCCGAATCGGGGAGGCGCAGCATTAGGATCAAGGTCGGTAGGTGCCTTATCGGGCTCCATCATATACAATACCTCGTTCTGAATGGCAGGCATGTTTTCCAACTTACCCTGAGGCTGCAGTTTGGCATAATACGCATTGGGAAAAGCCAGCACTATATGCAGGTGTTTAGAGTAAGGCAAATAGTTGAGGAAAGCCAGAATACCTATGATGTGCAACCACCACGCAGCCCGCTCGATACCAATGAGCGCACTCTCACTGAGACCCGAAAAAGCAGGAGCAATAAGGCCGGAAACCCAGAAAGCCGCTCCGGTATTGTAATAATGCTCGCTACCCATTTGCTGTAAGTTATAATCAGCTGCATTCATGGTGAGCAACAATCCCATCAATACAATTTCGGTAATCAGAATAGCGTTGGCGTCTGTTTTGGGCCAGCCATCCAGTTCAGATTGCTGCAGTCGTTTTAATTTAAGAATATTGCGACGCACCAGGAATATAGCGCAGGAAACCAGTACCAATGCAGCCAGAACCTCAAAACATCCGATCAGGAAATGGTACAGACCTCCCAGCCATGGAGCAAACATCCGGTGGGTGCCAAAAAGACCATCCAGAATTATTTCAAGAATTTCGATATTGATTATAACAAATCCTGCATACACAAAGAAGTGTAAAACAGCAGGTGTCATGCGTTTGAACATCTTCTTCTGCCCAAAAGCGAGCAGCAACACATTCTTCCACCGGGCCGCAGGCTGATCGCTGATATCCTGATCTTTACCGAGGTTAATATTGCGGTTGATTTCTTTAATCTTGCGATAAAAAAGAAAGCTGGCGATGGCCAGTAACAGGAAAAAAAGTATTTGTTGGGCTATCAGCATGGAATGGTATTTTCCGGCTTTTCTCTAAAGGTCTAACCTGTGAAGATGCAGTAGCCGGTGGTATTGTAATGGACGCAGCTAAAAATGAACGCCTGTTCAGTTTTAATTGACAATGCGAAAATACATTCTTTGAGAAGAAAACAAAGGTCTTGTCATATTTTTGTCAAAATAATAAGCGGCCTCCGACGCGCTAACTACGCAGGTTTTTACACTGCCGCTTCGTATTCCTTCAACCAGTTCTCCAGCTTAACGGCAAATGTATCCTGTTCTATCTGCTCAAAAAAATCGCCTTCGGCCATAATTTTTCCCAGTAATATATCCTGTGCCTTAGTGCATTGAAGGGCATAAGCATAAGGGGTATGGCTGAATGATACCATTTCATATACCGAATTGAAACGGCCGGGGAACCTGCGTCCCAGCTCTTTTTCTATCTTCTTGCGCTCAAGAAATACAGGGTCAGCTACTTTATCCCTCATTTCAATGAAATTGTTTAAAGCCAGATCAGCTACCGCGTCGGCATTCGGCTTCCGTTTTTCCTGGAAGTTCTTCAGTATCTGATCCCAGTCTTCACCATATTGCCCCATCAGACCTTCCAACACCGTGCAATCTTCAAAACCGGCATTCATACCCTGTCCGTAAAAGGGCACAATGGCATGAGCAGCATCCCCGATCAGGCAGCATTTATCTTCATATTTCCATGGGAAGATTTTTGTGGTGATCAGCGAGGATACTGGATTATTTAAGTAATCTTCGACCAGCGTCGGCATTAAAGGAACTGCATCTGGAAACTGTTTTTCAAAGAAAGCTTTTACTTCAGCTTCTGTTTTTATTGATCGGAACGAAGGCTGCCCTTCAAAAGGAAAAAACAGGGTGCAGGTAAAACTGCCGTCAATATTGGGCAGTGCTATCATCATATAATTATGACGTGGCCAGATGTGCAACGCATTTTTCTCTATGAGCCAGGAACCTCCCGGTCCGGCCGGTATATTTAATTCCTTATAGCCTGCTTCGATATAGTATTGCGAAAAATTAGTTCGATCAGTGAACGACATAGCCGTACGCAGGGATGAAAATGCACCATCGGCGCCGAACAGTAAGTCGCAGGTCACCTTCTTCTCCACAGCCTGTTCATCAATAAGAGTTATGGTATTAGCCGCCAAATCTACGTGGCTGCAGCGTTGATTGAAATGAATAGTGACGCCGCTTTGCTCGGCCAGATCCATCAGCTTTTTGTTCAGCTCAGCCCTGCTCACAGAGTATATAGCTTCTCCGTTTTTCCCATAAGGTTGAAATGCCGAACTGCCGTCTTCCTGATGCAAAAAACGACCGGGCATGGGTATAGCAATAGACTCAATATCAGCACGCAGCCCGGCCAGCTCCAAAGCTTTCCAACCACGATTGCTCATAGCCAGGTTAATAGAACGTCCGGCACCTATGGTTTCTTTGCGCATATCGGGTCTGCGCTCGTACACGGTTACGTCATACCCTCTTTTCCGTAGTAAAACAGCCAGTACTGAGCCTACCAGACCGGCGCCCAATATAGTAACAGAACGCTTGTTCATTGTGTTTCAGAATTTTGCCGGCTAAGGTACAAAAATCTGGTAAGGGTTATAAAGCAGAAACGTAGCAGGCGAAAGGGGCGAATATTTAATTTGTAAGTAAAGTTTATTTGCTTGATTTTACTAAATTGTTAACCACGAAAAATATATAACATGAAAAATTAACATTGTTATTAAGTTTAATGACAGTAGGTTTCGTATTTATCTACTTCTCGTCTTGCAAGAAAGAGCCTGTGTACAGTTGCAACGAGGGGATAAATAACTATGTATACCAAACCATGTCCGGTCATGCAGGCATCTCAAGAGATAGCTTAGCAAAATTTGGGATCGATACGCAGTTTGCAATATTCAAGAGCCTTCCAGCCAGCGGTAAATTGAGAATATTTACAGAGAAGTTTGCATTACTTTTGGAGGATGCGTCTATAAGTAAAACTGACAAAGACCATTTGGAACCTTGATAAATTATGTTGGTGAGGGTATCTACGATGATGATGAAGACGAACATCCGGATTCTTTTGTGGTTAATTGGCAAATGACTGCGTACAATGTTTTAGGATGGGACAGTCTGAAAATGTACAATTTCGTTGAGACATGGCTCAGTAAGAACGAAATAATGAGTTTTTACAATCTTGAGTATACATATGTCGAAAATGGGTGTGTTTGTAATAGTAGGATGGCCTGTAATTTAGGATTAAGCTCATGTAATGAGGGAGGATGCGAAACAACAAAGGATGGTTGCGGAATAATTGGGAAAAATCCATGTAAAGGACTGTGTGCTCATTTTGGAGGTTAAAGAATTCGATATATATTAAAGGCGGGTTGCAGTATGAGTATAAAGCTTAACCAAGCAAGCAAAGTATTTTGGACTGTTCTCGGAATAACGGTAGTAACAACTATTTTCCGAGGCTGGCTTGGGTTACTAATAGAAGATGTAGCTATTAGTTTTATACTGTACTTTTTGACCAGCTGCTTTTTCATTAAACGGTTGCACTATAGTGGAAAAGAAACGATCATATATTTTTTAGCTTCCTTAGTAGTGTTATTACTGATAGCAGCAGCCATCGACGGGCAATGGCCTAGCATTGGACTGCCGAATACGGTATCGGAGATTGCCGGTGTCGTATTCGGCAGTTTGATTGCTGGTAATATGACGCGTAAAATATTAACGATTCCGTTAGCTGTTTTATTCGCTTGCGCAACAATTTGGTATGTCATTGACGGGAATAAATATTGGACGAATTATATTTTTCATGATAGTCTCACAGGTGCCACTAACCGTCAAAGTAATGTCAAATGGCTTACCTATACAGAAGCCGGAGACACTTTTAGATCAGTTAATTTTACTGATAAGTACGTGGTTTTGGATTTTTGGACAACATCATGTATTATTTGTCGTAAGCAATTTCCAAATTTCGAGGCACTATCTCAAAAATACAAGAATAGCGCTACTATTTTTTTTCAATCAGTGAATGTACCTCTGATGACAGATACGCAAGGTATGGCAGCTATTATTAGCCGGAAATATAATTTTAAGAAAACGTTTACCGACTCATTAACAACCAAACAATTAGGTATCAATGGTTATCCTGTCTATATAGTTATAAAGAACGATACTATATTATATAAGGGAATGCATATAAAACAGTTGGAAAGATTTCTTGAAAGTGAAACTTAGGATTATTCATATATTATTCTTCTTCTACTTTTCTAATTTTTGCTGGCTGTCTATTGGCAGTAGCGCAGCGTTTGCCGTGTACTATTACATAGTTGGTTACCAGGCTGTAGTTGTAGCTTTTTGGTGTAAGCTTGCTTTATTTCTGTTAGTATCTTATATGGTAAATGTCTTTAAATCGAAAGAATTTTATTATTATACAAATCTTGGGTGCTCGAAGCGGTTACTATGGACAGGTGCGGGGACGATAGATATGATAGTTTTTATCAGTTTTTTGTTCATAACTCAACTTATAAAATGAGCCATAAAATGGAAGCGGACAGCATCCAGCTCAGCTTCGGACAACGACGAATTCTGTCGGATATATACATTAGATGCAATGTCGGAGAAATCACTGGACTTTTAGGCAGAAATGGAGAAGGCAAAACATGTTTGATGAATAGTATATACGGAACGTTGATAGCCGAAAATCAATCAGTACGATTCGATAATGTTTTTATATCGCATCCTTATCAAAGGCCTGACTTGCTTTCTTATTTGCCTCAATTTAATTTTATTCCAGGCAATTTACGGGTGAGAACCATATTTAAGCATTTTCATTCATGTTTTGAGAAATTTATATGCTTTTTCCCTGAATTTAAGGATAAATTTAAAGATAGAATTTGGTATTTATCTTCAGGGCAAAAAAGACTTATTGAAGTTTATCTCATCATAAACGCAGAATCGAAATTTATAATGCTTGATGAGCCTTTTTCGTACATTATGCCCCTCCATGTACAAACCTTGATAGCCATCATACAGCACAAAAAAAAAGAAAAAGGTTTTTTGATTTCCGATCATTTATTTCAACACGTAGTTGAAATATCAGACGATATTTACATTTTATCGAAAGGCAAAGCCCACCTTATTAAGTCTATTTCAGACATCGAACGCTTAGGGTATGCGCGTTTAAATAGAAATTGATTAGTCGTTTCAAAATTTATTTACTGGTTTTCCGTTGATCACAGCCCCAGTTGTGCGCTCAGCTCCAGCATGCGGTCTATCGGTTTTTTTGCCGCCAGGCGTATATCTTCCTCCATGGTGATCTCCGGCAATTCGTACTTCATGCAGAGGTATAGTTTTTCCAGGGTATTCAGTTTCATGTGCGGACAATCGTTACAGGCGCAGTTGTTTTCCGGAGGTGCAGGAATCAGGGTTTTGTGTGGGGCATCTTTCTGCATTTGGTGCAGGATGCCGGTTTCTGTTGCCACAATAAATGTTTGGCAAGGGTCGGTAGCCGCATACTTGAGTATTTGCGTAGTAGATCCGATGAAATCGGCCACTTTCAATAGTGGTTCCTCACATTCAGGATGCGCCAGTATTTTCGCATCGGGATGTTGTTCTTTCAACAGGATGATTTTTTCCAGTGAAAAAATTTCATGTACCATACAAGCGCCATTCCACAGCACCATGTTGCGACCAGTTACTTTATTGATATATGCACCCAGATTCTTATCAGGTGCAAAAATAATTTTTTGATCGGCCGGCAAACTTTCTACGATTGCACGTGCATTGGAAGAAGTACATATGATATCACTAAGTGCTTTTATACCGGCGCTACAGTTGATATATGAAATTACAATATGGCTTGGGTGTTGTGCCTTGAATCGGGCAAAATCAGCCGGAGGGCAGCTGTCGCTCAGCGAACAGCCTGCATTAAGATCAGGTAACAAAACTTTTTTGCCAGGATTCAGAATTTTGGCGGTTTCTGCCATAAAGTGTACACCGGCAAAAACGATGATATCCGCATTGGTTTTTGCAGCTTGTTGCGCCAAACCAAGACTATCACCAATATAATCGGCCACGTCCTGTATATCAGGTTCCTGATAATAATGGGCCAGCAAAACAGCATTCTTTTCTTTCTTAAGGCGTTCTATCTCTTCGAATAAATCGAGCGTAGGGTCGATCGCCATATCCAAAAAACCCTTTGAACCTATATTACGCTGAGCTGTTTCAATATCTGTAATCATCGCTTAAATATTATTGGGCAATAGACTGGTTTTGTATTCCATCGTTTACTACCACCCGTAAATTCCCGGCAAATTTCGTGTATTATTTTGGGATGTGGTGTATATGTCAATAGCGGTATAAATAAAGCTGTAGTTGAGGCTTAAAAAATTGCCGGTGCGCAGGGCTTCTTTTTCTAAAATCAATCTGTTATCTTTGAATGAACGTTTATTCATTTTTTAGGGCAGGGGTGCCGGTGCGAAAAAACCCGTATTTATATGTTACAACAGCGGTTATTTGACTTTGTGGAGCATCAGGCTGCAGAACGGCCTGCGGGCGTTTTGCTGGCTGCTAAAACCAACGGTGCATGGCAGACCATTACCTGCAAGGAAGCATGGCAACGCTCCAACGACTTAGCAGCGGCACTATTGGAGCTGGGCGTCAACAGCGAAGTGTTGGAAGCAGAGCAACAGGAAAAGATTGCCATTGTAAGTCAAAACCGGCCTGAGTGGATAATTACTGATCTGGCCGTACAACAGACAGGCGCCATTTTAACACCTATATACCCCACGGTAAGCACCGCTGATTTCAGTTTTATATTAAATGAAGCCCAGGTACGAATAGTATTTTTCTCTAATAAGGAATTATACGAGCGTTTTACGCCCGCGCTATCGCAGGTACCAACGCTGCAGTATGTTTTTACATTTGATGAAGTGCCTGGCGTTGCCAACTGGAATACACTACAGCCCGGCCGCGAAGGCGAGGAAAGAAGAAAGGAAATTTGCGCCCGCATCACCAGCGAAACCATAGCAACGATCATTTACACTTCCGGTACTACCGGTGCACCCAAAGGTGTAATGTTGTGCCATCGCAATATTGTGAGCAATGTGTTAGATAGCGCTCCCTTATTCCATTTCGCACGCAAGGACGACCGTGCGTTGAGTTTCCTCCCCCTCAACCATATTTTTGAGAAGATGATTACCTATGTATATATCCGTGCAGGTGTGGGCATATACTACGCTGAAAGCATGGAAACCATCGGTGAAAATCTAAAGGAAATACAACCGATGGTATTTACCTGTGTGCCCCGGCTTCTTGAGAAAGTGTATGAAAAAATTATGGCCAAAGGACAGGAACTGAAGGGTATTAAGCGGGGACTGTTTTTTTGGGCGGTAGACCTGGGTAAGAAGTATGATAATATCCAAAAAGGAAGCCTATGGTACCGGATGCAGCTTTGGATGGCCAATAAGTTAATTTTTAAGAAATGGCGGGAAGCATTGGGCGGCCGGGTTGAAGCCATAGTAAGTGGCTCGGCGCCTTTGTCTGAAAAGCTTATCCGTATATTTTCAGCAGCGCAGATCACGATCATGGAAGGATATGGACTTACCGAAACTTCGCCGGTAATCAGTGTGAATCATCTGGAAAGCGAACGCCGGCGTATTGGAACAGTAGGTCCCATTTTGAAAAATGTTGAAGTGAAGATTGCCGAAGACGGAGAAATTTTATGCCGGGGAAACAACGTGATGGTAGGCTATTATAAAAATCCGGAAGCCACCGCCAGAGAAATAGAACCCGATGGTTGGTTTCACACCGGCGATATCGGCGAATGGGTGGAAGAACACTTCCTGAAAATCACCGATCGCAAGAAAGAAATGTTCAAAACCTCTGGAGGCAAGTACGTAGCGCCGCAGGTGATAGAAAACAAAATGCGCGAAAGCCCCTTTATTGAACAAATGATGGTCGTGGGGCCTGGAAGAAAATTCGTGTCAGCACTGATTGTTCCCGGCTTTGCTCAAATTCGTACCAAGCTTCCCAATATGCCCGAAGATAATCGGGCACTTATAAAAGAACGCGCTGTTATCGAATTAATTCAACAACAAATCGATCGGTACAACGAGCAATTAGGGCATGTAGAGCAGGTAAAGAAGTTTGTTTTGCTTCCGCACGAATGGACAGTGGATAACGGCGCACTTACACCCAAGCTTTCCATACGGCGCAAAGTGATTGAACAGCAGGTCCAGCGTGAGATCGAAGAGATTTACGCCAGCTAAGAAATTGCAGAATCAGATTCAAACAGTGCCGGCGCCTACCAGATATTCGCGGTAGTTGAGCGCTGTTTGAATAATTGCCTTTCGTCCTTCCGGAAACATTCCGTAAATAGCAGAACCCGTGCCCGTGAGTGAAGCATAAACAGCTCCCTGCTCATACAATTGCATCCATATCGACTGCAGTGCAGGATATGCAGCAAAAATGCCCGGCTGAAAGTCGTTCTGTATCACATGCTTCCATTCGCCGATGGGCAAACTTCCTATGCGCCGCAAATCAAACGTAGCCGGTTTTGGTTTAATATGCCTGAATGCATCGGCAGTGCTTATATGTACTGCCGGTACAATAATCTGAATAGTATATTGTTCCAGTTCAGGTACGGAAATGGGTTCCAACAACTCTCCTCTTCTCTGTGCAAAACAGGTCTGGTTGCGTACGAAAAAGGGACAGTCGCTGCCCAGTTGCAGGGCATAATCTAAAAGTTGTTCTTCCCTGAGTCCTAACCGGCAATATTGGTTCAGCAGCTGCAGCATAAACGTAGCATCGGCCGAACCTCCGCCCATACCTGCGCCCATTGCAATGTGCTTGTGCAGGTGTATTTCATAATTGCCAACAGCATCCGGAAAGTTGCGCTGCAAAAGCTTATAGGCCTTCCATACCAGGTTCTGATTTATGTCGCCGTTTACGGCCAGCCCCGTAAGATGTAACGACGTAGCGGTATGGCCGCTGTCAATAATTTCGAGCACATCATTTACCGCAACCGGATGAAAAACCGTTTCCAGGTTATGATAGCCGTCATTTCTTTTTTCAGTAACAAAGAGGCCAATATTTATTTTGGCATTGGGAAAGATCAACATAAACCCGAAACAATTCCGTTAACAGGATGTAGCATTTGAACACGATGCAGGTTGCCTGCCGGCATACGCAGCCGGCAATGATAAGATAAGGATATAGAGCTGCGGCTGAATGCCTGCAGGGCTATTACAGCCTTTTGCTGGTTTGCCAGAGTTGTAAAGCCGTAGGTATTACCATCAACCCGAGTGTAACAATGGCAGCTATCAGCAGTGTGGCATTTTGCAATAGTACAGGTGCTGCCATGCAGGCTGCAAATATAACCAGGGCTAAGAGTACCCCATATAGTACAAACTTCAAATCATTACTCAACAGTTGTTTCATATTATGTGTCGGTATTTAATACTGGGTGGTTAAGGTTGCAAAGTTACCGGAATGTAAATGATCAAATCATCCCAGCTCATAGAAATTCTGGCGGCATTTGCCGATGTCATTTCAATCTGGTAAACCAGGCGCGGCACAGTAGTAATCGTCTTGCCGGGCTGCACCTCCAATCGCAGTACATCCAGGTCTGTCCGGTAGTCGTCGGTCAGATGCTGGTCATGGTTCCGGTTCAGTATTACCGTCCACTTATCCTTTCCGGGAATGGTAAATAAGGCATAAGTGCCAGGCTGTATCAGCTGACCGCCGATCGATACTTCGCGACTGAATGTAATAGCAGTGGCCCGGTGGGCACCCCATACAGCATCAAAGGGTACCAGGCCACCCCAAATAATACGACCCCGGGTGCCGGGCGAACTGTAGCGGATGCGGATGGTTGTATTGCCCAACCGTTGTTCCGTTATTCTTTGCACACTTCCTTTTAAAGTATCCTGCGTTATGAGGCCGGCATTGATGCTGTCTACATAGTCGGCAGAGGCTACCCTGCGAAGCTCTGTACCGCTGCTTACCGAAGCCCTGTACTGTGCCGGATATTTCACAAAGTTAGCTTTACAGGCCGCGGTGCAGAAACCGTATATTTTACCATCTATTACAGCTGTGTCCACAAGATTATTGAAGGCTTCCATGCCGCATACAGGGTCGTAACGGGAAGCCAGGTCCTGTTCCTGAAGACCCAAACGCCCTGCTATGCCGGATTGTGCCAGCGCGGTCTGACTTAGGGCGAAGACCATGAAAAAAAAGATTGCTGCCTGCTGAAAAGATTTCTTGACCATAAAAACCAGGTTAAATCTGTTGAACGTTGAAGTTGAAAACATCGTTGCAAGTTCGTGTTTTTATATAAACGCCTGTGCCTCCACAAAGTTTTGCGATACAACGCTATAGCCGCAGCTCCGTTCAAGCAGGTTAAATCAATTAACTTCGCCCATATAAAAAGAGACAACATGGCATTCAGAGTATATACAAAAACAGGCGATAAGGGCAGTACAGGATTAATAGGCGGCACAAGAGTACCAAAGCATCATATACGCATAGATGCTTACGGCACGGTCGATGAGCTCAATTCATATTTGGGCGTACTCACCGATGAACTGGCCGATCCGGAAGTCAATACCTGGATTCTTGAAATTCAGGATCGACTGTTCACCGTGGGTTCTTCGCTGGCTACCGATCCAGAAAAATCGCCGCGAATGAAATTACCCGATTTGCACGACGAAGATGTTACCTGGCTCGAACAAAAAATCGATGAAATGGACGATGTATTGCCTGAGATGAAATCATTTATACTGCCGGGGGGACATTTGGCTGCCAGTCATGCGCATGTGGCACGTTGCGTGTGCCGCAGGGCTGAGCGTATTTGCGTAAGCATGCAGGAAAATAACGAGTTTGTGGCAGAGGTTGTATTGCGCTACCTCAACCGCTTATCGGATTTTTTATTTGTGCTGGCCAGGTATATAGTACATCGCAAAGGCGCTACCGAAATTCCCTGGCGACCCAGGGTGAGCGGATGAAAAATGCCCGCAATCACACAGAAACAAAATATCATAGGAGCCATCAGGGCTCCTGTTTTTTTATGCGCTGACGACGGAAACCGCAGTGCTTGTAGCCGACAAGGCTGCAACGCTCCATGCCAAAGTAAACCTGATGTCTCTGGTTAAATACCGCAACTCTAGCGAAAACGCTAAAATTGGCGGATGCGGCAGAAAAAATTTTTAATTTCCGGGACAAATGTCGTAATTTAGGAGACAAATGTCCTTGATATGGAATCGACAATATCATCCATCGAAAAAATTGAAGGCAAGCTCAATAAAGAGATTACTGCACTTTTAAGAAAAACGAAAACCGACCTGCACAGCAGAACGATTACCTATCAAAAATTCTTAGAGGACAAAATGCTCATTATTGTAGCCATCAGAACGGGCATTCCTTATTCACTTTTTGACTTAATACAGCACTATACTCCTTTTTCAGAAAATGACTGGGCCGGTTTTCTCGACATCTCAACCAAGTCGTTGCAACGGTATAAAAATGCCGCGGAACACAATTTCAGACCCCTCCATTCTGAAAAAATTATTGAAATGGCAGAAGTTACCAAAGCGGGCCTTGATGTTTTTGGTGACATTGAAAAACTAAAGCTATGGCTTAATACTCCCAGTTATGCTTTAGGAAGTCTGAAGCCTATTGAATTGCTTAAAGACTCCTACGGGAAGGAAATGGTTATGTCTGAACTTAACCGCATTAACTACGGAATTTTAGTATAATGAAGGTATTCAGGCTTGCAAGGGAAAAGCATGCTACACCATTGTCTGGTGAAGGAGCTGCCCGGTACGGGGCACGGTGGAATCCGGTAGGTATAGAGCTGATATATACAGCTCAAAACAGGTCGTTGGCCATGGCCGAAGTAGCGGTACATCTTACTTTGGCAACATTGCCCGACGATTATGTTATGCTCAGCATCGATATTCCGGACGATATTACATCAAAAAAACTATCCGATGCAGCGCTGCCTGATGACTGGCAGGCATTTCCACATCCTGCTGCTACGCAGGAAATAGGACGCAATTTTGTTACAGAAAATGAATACTGTATTTTAATAATCCCATCGGCAGTTACACAGGGCGACTTCAACGTATTAATCAATCCAAATCATGCCGACTTTCCCAAAATAACCATCGCAGGTATGGAGAAGTTTCCCTTCGATAAACGGATATTCAAATAGCCCGTACATGGTCGAGCTTTCAGATTGCTGCTGCGAAAACCTTAACCTGATGTGACATTAAAACGAAACACCCCACTGCTTACAGCGCGGTATTGTACAATTTGATATTTCGAAAATGGCTATTGAGCTTGAAGGCTCTTAAATTTCATTGAACTTATGATTGCCGCGTGCTCTTCAGTAAGACCAATGTAAGGGCTTGTCAATACCAGGTGCTTTTTCAGAAAATCCGGAAGTCCGTTTAACGACTTATCATCGTCAATAATGACGGCGACACTAACTTAACAATTCATCCAGATGCCGCCAACTGTTGCAATGATCGCCATTGCTAATATCCAACCTTTCGAATAACTATTGCTCCAAAAATTGCCCGGCTTTGCCGGCTCAGGTAGTCGAACCTCAAAAAGTCGGTTTTGACACAAAAAGCAATAAGGTGCCGTAAACATGGTTAATGTAGTGTAGCATGAGTTTCCAACGTAGGTTTGCCTCTGTGCGCCAGAGGTTCATCGCTCGTTGGAAATTCATTGCCGCTGCAGCTTAACATCGCATTTAACGCATCACCTAATATCCCTTTGAGATAGTTTCTTCCCATTCGATAATTGAATTTTAGATGACCAATTATCGGCTCTATCGCAGCTCTTTTAGAGTGTTTTTCTTCTTTTAGTTGTACTGATATTTTTATCCGGTTTAGGAATCTGAATCTTTGTATTTTTATAAGAGCTCATTCCTCTGTAGCCTCTATCCACAAAGGCTTCTTTAGCTTCTGAACCTGTTAATCGTTCGTATTGATCGAGTACTTGTGGTATGGTTTTACTGTCATGCAAATTCTGCGAAAAATTTAGCGCCCCCATAATGATCCCAGTTTTTTGACAGACGACCACGGAAACTTTGCTGCCGAATTCAAATTTCTTATGCGCTTTGCCTTTAGTGTAGCATCTTACATCAGGTTCGTGTAGACTGTAGATTTTGTTACTATCTCCCCGCTTTTGTAACAATTACAGAGAGTGGAGTTCAGAAAACAAGGTCTTTTGAGTAGACTTTAATCATTATGAGGTTTCTGGCTGTTGGCAATTTTCTGTAGAGACTTATTTATTTCCTTAAGTGTATCACTTATGGTTGCTCCTTTTTGAAAAAAATCATCGGCATCTGTTTCAGGACTTGGACTTCTTCTAAAATGTTCTATCGATATTGAGAAACGTTTGCTATACACCTTTCTCTCATCTGGAGATTTCTTAAAAGTAATTGTGCCAGATTGTACATTACCCAACGCACCAGTTTCAATTTTCTTAAAAAATTCTACTGTACCAGATACCATTTTGAACAATTCTTCGCCCTTGGGGATACTGGGGACGTTTTCGAATCTAACAACTGTATTGGTCATATCTAAAAGCTCTGTATCGAAATTTACATTAACGTCGTAAGCATTGCTACCACCAACATTTTTCAAAGAAAGCAAGGTCAATTTGGTTCGGCTTTTCAAATCATATTTTAGTTCCAAATCAGGTTCAAATTCATCTTCTTGCCTCCAAGCGATTCGCTGTCCATTGAAATTAGCTATCAAGGCAGCAATAACAGCTAGACCTGCTGCTACCGTTGCCCAATCTTTGTCAATTCCCCTATAAACTATAAGAACAATAGCGATAATAAGCGCAATAAATTGAAGGCAAATTATAAGATTACGTTTCAATGATTTCATATACTCTCATTTTGAAAATTTGAATTTATAAAAAATTAGCGGCTTACAAATATCGAGTTATGAAGCTTTTAACACCCTGGAACATTTGTCTTACCTGGTCATTTGCATACTCGTTATATTTTCCCTGAGCAGCCTTATTTCGCAAATCCAACCAGGCAGTAATACTTTTCTGTTCAAGAACATTGTACACGCCATTTTTTTGTAATTCCGTGTTTAAAAGATCTGCTCTTTTCGGGATTGACTTCCCGTCTTTCTCAATCGTTAAGTTGATTGAATTCCCTAAACACAACTGGCGTAGATTTTCCTCCAATGTCGATCCAATTATTACTGCAGCAGGATCTTTATATCCCTCAATAAGCAAGTATTCTCCCATTTCTAAGAAATCAGAAAATATCTCAGCAGATACAAGCTGCTTATAGGTTCTAATCCAGCCTTGCTCAATATCCTCTTTTAAAGATTTCAAAATCATTGTAGCCGATAACAGAGTAACAACGTTCGTGGTCTTTGTGATTTCATTGAATTCTTGGAAATAGGTTGAATTCTCGCCCAGAAGATTTTTGATAAAAAAAAGTGACTGAGTTCTGAAGGCCTGAAATATATGCTCCTGTACATAATTTTGTTCAATAGCCTTAATCGTATCATTTCCTTTATCAACTAAAAGGTCGATTTTTCTAAGAGTAAGAGCTTGGGTGTCCATAGTTAAATTATTTATAGTGAATCAGGCTAAGTTCAAAGCGTCCAGATTAGACAAAAGTAGGCCTTAGGAGGAATTTCTGAAAAGCATATTCATAAACGACAGTTCGTAAAAAACGTTATACACTCTCGTTGCTTAAATTTGGGTCAACTGACCGAAAACAAACAGCCGATACAATGACTGGCTGTCTCTTTGAACTATCCTTCTTCCGAGTTTTGGAGTATCAAATTCTCAACGAAATCCATTTGCCAAGCATTTATACTCTGTAGAGATTTCGTTGTCTGATTTTGAGAACAAAATTCTATTCTCATCCGATTTTTGAAAATGCCTTTTCAAATAAACCTTCATCTACCATATGGTATTCTCAATCACCTTATTGTCTAATATTTCGACTATACACATGTCTGACGCCCAGAAGAAGCTGCCTTTATTGCATTCATCGGTAATGTGCTTGTATTTATTCATTAGTAGATATTCCGGGCATGTTGACCCACTATTCCGGGCATGTTGACCCACCTGAATGGTTTTGTTAGTAAGAGCAAGAACTTTAGTAAGAATTGAAGTTACGGTTAATCATTTATTTTGTTTGTTTTCC